>ERZ791796.1038-NODE-1038-length-20359-cov-2.689027_pt1 | contig 20359 bp, 13 predicted proteins | sample MGYA00510311_ERZ791796 | MGnify/ENA primary metagenome ERZ791796 (study PRJEB30046, sample SAMN00792042) | human gut metagenome | study: EMG produced TPA metagenomics assembly of the A metagenome-wide association study of gut microbiota in type 2...
ACCTGATTCAGGCGTTTGGCGGCTTCCAATTAGAAGAAGGCTCCGCCTCACAAACCATTGCCCTGTTGGCTATTGCGGCGGTGGTTCTATGCGTGGCATGCCGCATCGTGTGGAACTACAACAAAGGCAATAAAGGTGTCAAAATCTTCGAGAACATCATCAAGAGTATTGTGTGGTTCATCATCCTGTCATTTGTCATCGTGGTGGTTGTATGCAGTTTCAGCGGGAATGGAATCGACTGGGCTGCCGTAGGCAGAGGATTCATCCCCTTCTCTATGGAAGGCGGCTTCCATCTGAATATACCGGATGACACACAGGGAATCCAAATTTTCATTGCCTCGCTGAGTGCAGCCGTAGGCATCAACATGACTTTCCTTTTTGGTTACTCGTTCCTTAAAAAAGGCTGGACACGGGAATATTCGGGACTGGCACGCTTCGACTTGATTACCGGCATGCTGATTCCGTATACCATTGCCACTTCGCTGATGATTATCGCCGCGGGCGCCACCATCACTCTGGAACCGGGAGAGGCCTCCATATCGCCTATTAAGGCTGCCAGTATGCTGGAAGCGGCAGGACTCCCCGCCTTGGTTTCACGTCTGATTTTCGGACTAGGCATCATCGGTATGTCGCTAAACGCTATTATCCTCCACATGGTAGTCTGCGGTTTTGCTATCTGCGAAATCTTCAAGCTGCCGGAAGAAGGCTGGAAATATAAACTGGCCACATTGGTACCCGTTCCCGGCTTTCTGGGAGCCATCCTTTGGAGCAAAATGGGAACATGGATTGCCATCCCCACCTCGGCTATCGCCCTGATTCTATTGCCTGTAGCATACATCGGCTTCTTCTTGCTGAACAACAGCGAAAAATACATGCGCTCGGACATGGTACGAGGCAGCAAACGCTTCTGGTGGAACACCGGAATGATTGTAGCTATTTCTATTACACTAATCAGTGTGGTATATTATTTAGTAAGGGTAGCACCTACCTATTTTGAAAAATTCTAATGACTATGATAAACTTTAGCGGATTTGCCGACGAAGTGCATGTAGACTTCGGGCAACAAGTGGAATTTTTCCACTCTATCGGACTGAATTATATCGAATTACGTTTCCTAGACGGAGTAAACATCTTAGATGTTTCAAAAGAGAAACTGACAGAAGTAAAACAGATGTTGACCGACCGGGGCATGGGCATCAGCGCCATTGCTTCCCCTATAGGGAAATATGGAATAGACCAGCCATTCGCACCTCACTTCGACAAGTTCAAACACGCGGTCGACATTGCTTCTTTCTTAGGGACGAAGCTTATCCGGGTATTCAGTTATTACGCTCCGAAAGGAGAAGACATTTGCCGTTATAGAGACGAAGTGATGGAGCGCATGCATGCTAAAGCGGAGTACCTGAAAGGCGGGAGCATAAAGATGGTGCACGAAAACGAATCGCACATTTTCGGATATAGCGCCGAGAATTGCGCCGACATTGCCCGCACCATCAACAGCGAATACCTTTCGCTCGCTTACGACCCTGCCAACTTTGTATGGGGAAGCGGTATCGAAAACAATGTGGAGACATGCTGGCCCTTGATGAAACCGTATGTCACCCATGTACACATCAAAGACTGGAAGCTCGGAAGCACGGATGTAGGCAGCCTCCCGGGAGAGGGCGACGGACAAATAGAACTACTAATCAAAGAACTGGCAACCTCCCACTATTCCGGCTTTGTCACTCTGGAACCCCACATGAGTTCCGGCGGACAATTTGGAGGCGAAACCACTCCGGAACAGATGAAAGCGGCTTTAAAGAATGTAAAAACGTTTTGCGATAAATATGGTATAGTATGCGCTTAGAAACAGACACGAAGATAGAAAGACGGGTAGAGAATATTCCGGCCCGGAAGAAAATGATACCAAAGTTCGATTTGCGGAAGAATTACAAAACAGAACAAGCGCAAGTGGAAGTTGCCCTGAACGCATTTTCTTTCAACGATGAGTTGATTGATTATGCGAAAGGACTAGAAGAAGGTTTGTCGGTTTTCGACTTAATCGATTTCTGCGCATTGCACCACATTGGGGCATTGGACCTGACGGCCTACTACCTGATAGGCTATCCCGAAGTGCCTTCCGACGAATACCTGTTCGAAATCAAGAAATATGCCCGCAAACGACATGTATACCTATCCGGCACAGGAGTATACAATGATTTCTGCCATCCCGACCCTGAAAAAAGGGCTTACTTCATCCGGTTGATAAAGAGCTGGGTGGTTGCAGCCTTCAAAATGGGAATAGGGATAGTGCGCGTATTCTCCGGAATCCCGCCCCAAGGCTACAAGGAAGAAGACCGGCCGCTCTTGCTGCGGCAAGTGGCGGAGTGCCTGAAAGAGTGCGCCGCTTATGCCGGGCAATATGGCGTGATGCTGGGTATACAACATCATGCCGACATACTAAGGACCGCCGATGAAACTATCGAACTGATAAAGATGGTCGACTCGCCGTGGACCGGCGTGATTCTCGACACAGGCAACCTGATGAGCGACGATCCGTACGAGGATATGGACAAACTCATGCCCTACGTCATCGGTTGGCAACTGAAAGAAAGCGCTTACGGATGGAACATGGATGAAAAGATTGACCTGAAAAGGATTATGCAGATTGTGCGAAAACACAATTACCGGGGCTACTTGCCTGTAGAGACATTGAACACCGGTCGGCATCCGTACAATCCTTACCAGTCGGTTCCGACATTCATCGAAGAGGTACGCAAAGCCATCAACAAAGAATTCACTAACTAAAATATGAAAAAATGATAAAAACAAAACTATTATTCGCATTGTTCGGCGCATTGTTCGGAATATGCGGAACCATAAAGGCCGGAGGAGATGAGCCGAAGCGTCCCCCCATCATCGGTGTGGCGCATGCCGGCTTTTTTACAAAAGACTTGGAACACACCCGTAGCTACCTGAGAGATTTCATGGGCTACGATGAAACCGTTACGCTGGAAAAAGAAGGAAAAGTCTCTTTGTCCGTTTTCAAAGTGAACGACAGGCAATACATCGAAATTTTCCCCGAACGTGAACAAATGACCAACCGCATGTATCATTTCGCTGTGGAAACGACCGATGCAGAAGCCATGCGCCTCTATCTGAAATCAAAAGGCTATAAAGTGCCCGACCACACCCCGAAAGGACGCACCGGAAACCTGAACTATTTCGTAACCGACCCAAACGGCACCATTTGCGAAATCGTACAGTACGGCACCGAGGGAATGATGGCCGACAGACGAGGCCTCGATTTGTCGAAAAACAGAATCTCCACACACATGAGCCACGTGGGCTTCATGGTGCCCGATGTGGACAAGGCGCTGGCTTTCTACCGTGATGTACTGGGCTTCAAAGAAGTGTGGCGCGGAGGAGGCAACCCGGAAAAGGTAAGCTGGGTACACCTGCGGGTTCCTGAAGGCTACGAAACCATAGAATTGATGCTATATGACGAGAAACCGTCCTGGGAGCGTATGGGTTCCATGAACCACATCTGTCTGGAAGTGCAAGACATCTACAAAACCAAAGCTGTCCTGGACCAGAGGAAACAGCCGGAAGGTGTCATGACGCCCACGCCTCCCAAATCGGGCATAAACAAGAAGTACCAGATTAACTATTACCTGATTGACGGGACCCGCATCGAACTGATGGAGGAACAGCCTTACGACGGAGTGCCGGCCCCCTCATCAAAAGGAAAACTAATGAAATACAACGCTGATAAAAAATAAGAAGAAAAGATGAGAAAGATAATATGGTTTGTGCTTTTAAGTACAGTACTCGGCAGCGCATACGCAGCCGAGCCCAAATGGGTGAACCTCTTCGACGGCAAGACCTTGAATGGCTGGAAAATATTGGGTGGCAAAGCCACGTTCAAAGTGGAGAAAGGAGTCATTGTGGGCACTACCTCTACCGGTGGAGAAAACTACAACACGTTTCTCTGCACCGAAAAAGAATACGGGAATTTCAACCTGGAGTTCGAGTTTCTTTGCGATGAAGAACTGAACAGCGGCGTGGCATTCCGTTCTTTTTTCTCCGACGGATTGGTACGAGGTTACCAATACGAGATTGACCCGGACAAAACAAACCTGTACACAGCCTATCCGCGCAATGTGGACGAGCAAGGCAACGTGATTCCCGCCGGTAAGGAACCAAGAAGCTGGACGGGAGGTATTTATGACGAGAAGCGCCGGGGATGGCTCAACAACCTGACGCAAAATCCGGCCGCACGCGCCGCATTCATCCCCAATAAATGGAACAAGGGACGCATCGAGGCAAACAAAGACGGCATCCGTACATACATCAACGGGGTGCTTGCCTCTTCTATGGTCGACTTCATGACACCAAACGGTTTCATCGGCTTACAGGTGCATTGGTTGAAACAATACAAGAAACTGGAGGTGCGCTTCCGCAACATACGCATTCAAGACCTGGGCCTGAACCCCGACGGCGTGGGTGAAACCCCCGACAAGTTTATCGGCGAGTGGCTGGACGACAACACTAACTGCCTGGCACAATCGTACATCGACAAGAAAACCAAAGAGTATAAGCTGAATATCTCCAAAACTCCGTATGCCAACGCCGACCCCGACTACGTGCTGGTGGGCAAAGTGGACGGCAACAGCATTTCCTACTCCAACGAACAGGGCTACATGGCCACATTGGAAAAAGGTGTGTTAAAGGTTAAGGGAAACGGGCTGGACTTCTCCGGACGCCAAGTGGTGCGCAAATCGCCCACGCTGAACATGAAGGCTCCCGAAGGCGCCGAGGTGTTGTTCGACGGCAACGATGTGAAAGCTTGGGGCGGCCTGGTAAAGAAAGAGTGGTTGAAATGGTGCTTCGAGGCCGACCAGTCGATAGAACTGACTCCCGCCGGCAACATCCGCATGATTCCCGGCAAACAGTCTATCCTTACTAAAAAGAACTATGGCGACATCAAACACCTGCATCTCGAATTCCGCCTGCTTGGCGAAGTGACAAACGGGGGAGTGTATATGCAGAGCCGCTACGAGTTTAACATCAAAGATTCGTGGGGACAAGGCAAAGGCCAACCCTGCGGAGCATTCGGCAACCTGATAGATGTGAAGGACCCGGACTTCAACTATGCACTGCCTCCTATGGTATGGCAGACCATGGACATACAGTATAAAGCAGCCCGGTTCAACGAAAAGGGGGAAAAGATAGCTAATGCCCGTGTGACGATGAGCCTGAACGGCATTACCCTTTACGAAGATTTTGAGTTGGATGCCATCAAAGGAGCCGGAGGCGGACGCACGCCGATTGGCCCGGTTGGCCCCATCTATCTTCAAGAGCACGGCACCGCCTACGAGTTCAGAAACATCTGGGTGGTAGAATAAACGAACCTACTTTTTTTGTTTTAATGCTTGATAAATGTAAGGGTAGCCGGAAAACAAGTTCCGGTTGCCTTTTTTCAACCCTGTCGCCCCACGGAGCAAACACGCGCATATCGAATTATTATCAATGATAATCATTTCTACATTGAATGCACAGAACAATCTGTTGTAAGCTATAATTACGATAAAAAGAGGAAAGTATTATCAGCTTTGGAAAGTTTACGGAAAACCCACGGCATCCGCACGAAAGACCTCCCGGAAAAGGGATGCCACGGGCAATTTCCGTTATGGGGCACGGAGGCACCTACAAACGTTCGATGGTCAGTCCTCCGTCGATGGTCAGCACCTGGCCCGTAGCGTAGGGAATGTCCCCCTTTGCCAGCACGGCAACGGCTTTCGCCACATCTTCGGGAAGCCCCCAGCGGTTTTCCACGGCAATGCCGTTGGCAAAGAGGGCATCATATTTCTCTTTCACCCCGGCCGTCATGTCGGTGGCAATGATGCCGGGCTGCACTTCGTACACGGGAATGCCGAACTCACCCATGCGGAGGGCGAAAAGCTTGGTCATCATGGAGAGGCCGGCTTTTGCCACGCAGTATTCGCCCCGGTTGATGGAGGCCACGTGCGACGAGATGGACGATACGGTGATGATGCAGCCTTTGTATCCGGCATCCGCCCGGGCATAGTCGACCATCCGCAAGGCCACCTGCTGGGTAAGGAAGTAAGTGCCTTGCAAATTGGTATGTATCAGTTGTTCAAAACTCTCTTCGGTAGTTTCCAGCAAATCTGCCCGCACTTTGGGGGCGATACCCCCGTTGTTGACAAGCACGTTCAGCTGACCGAAACGCTCTTCTACCTTACGGAGGATACGCTCCCTGTCGGCCGCCGCCGAAATGTCGCCCTGGCAATAAACCACTTCTGTCCCGAGGCTGCGCAGCTCTTCGAGCACCGGGAACACCTGTTCTTCGCTCCTCACCCCGTTGAGAGCGAGGTGGAAGCCGGCTTCCGCCAGTTCCCTTGCGATGCCTTTACCTATGCCACGGGTTCCCCCCGTCACTAATGCTACTCGCTTCATAGATATCTGTTCTTTATAAGTTTTCTTTCCAGTATTTTTTGTAATAGTCATTAAACATGATGCAGCCCACATTTATCTGCTTTATCATCATCTTGGAGCATCCCGAGCAGGCCACGCAATAGTCTACGTGTTCTCCGCACTGCAACTTCTTGGGCATCAGAGGGTCGGCCAGTGTCTGGCGTCCCCAGCCCACAAAGTCGGTATATCCCTTGGCCAGCATCTCTTCCGCTACGCCGAAGGCACGCTCGCGCAGAATGGAGTAGGCGGAGCCGATAACCTTTACATCAGAACCACACAGGGTTTGCTTGGCAAGTTGGGTATAACGCAGGTGGTGCAGATACATCAGCTCGGCGCTCTGCACCGGCCGGGTAAGGGTGGGCGTCTTGGCCGGTATGCCGGCGGAAATGTTGACGTAATCCGTACGAAGTTCCTCCATCAGGCGGAGCAGGCGCACCGGTTCATCGAGATTCTCTATCAACTCATCCGGTGCGGAGGTTCCTCCGCATCCCCTCATACCCTCGTACATGGAGATACGGCAACCTATGATGAACTCTTTCTTTGCTCTGTTGGCAGCTATTTCGCCGATACCCTCACGGAGGAAGCGTGTCCGGTTTTCCCACGAGCCGCCCCACTTATCAGTGCGGATGTTCATGGGCCGCAATATTTCAGCGCCCAGATAACCATGGCAGCTCTTGTAGTCGATACCGTCGGCTCCGGCTTTTTCGGCCAGCATGGCGCATTTCACGAAGCGGTCTTTAATGGCTTCAATCTCGTCGGTGCCGAGCAGGCGTCCTTCCGAAAGCGGAGAAACAGCTACGCGCTCCGAAAAATCGGGGTTGCTTATCGAACCGGAGTGGGTAATCTGGAAAAGCACGAGGATGTCCGGATGAATGCATTTCACCTCATCCACCAGCCGTTTGAACCCGTCAAGGTTCGCCTCGTTCAATACCAATGCGTTCTTCCGCGCAAGGGAATCGGGGGTAACGGAAAGTGCTTCCACGATGATGACACCCCAGCCACCTTCAGCCAGACTTCTATATTTGTTGAGAGTGAGTGGACTCACTGCCCCGCCTTTTTCGGCGCAGTTGCCCTCCATGGGTTGGGCCACAAATCGGTTGATGACGGTCCGCCCGCCGATTCGTCCCTGTTCAAAAAGTTTTTCTATCATGGTTCGTTTACTTTTAATATCCGTTAAAGAAAGTGTAATAGGGAGCATCTTTGGCCAAACGGCTCACATAGAGGGCCGCCTCACGGATGTGGTAGTCGCCCCACATGGACGATTCGCCACAAGGTATCCCTACCTGCCCGGGGATGTAATCCCAACCGTTCGGACGGTGGTAGACGGAGTGGAGCAACAGTCCCTGGTGTTTCGGGTCGGTGCTCAGGTAAGGTTCATCGAGCAATGTCTTGAGTACAGTCAGCCCGGCACGGAAATAGTGTTCCTTGTCCAGAAAACGCCCCAGCCGCATCAGCCCCTGCGCCCCGATGGCCGCCGCCGACGAGTCTATAGGCTCATACGAGTTATACGGGTCGGAAGGTTTTTGCAAAAAGTCACCCAGTCTCCACAGGTTGGGCGCTCCAGTATCCCAATAAGGCACCCCGTCAGTAGGAGTGTTCCGTATGTAAAAGTCGCAGACGGCACACGCAGCTTTTTCCATCACCCCTAAAAGGGCTTCCCGCCCACCCAGCGGCAACAACTCCTCATCGGAGAAAGTAGCGAAAGCTTCCATCTCCTCGGCAAAACCCACCATCGCCCACGCCAGTCCGCGCGTCCAGGTACTAAAACCCGAATATCCCTGCTGCGAGTTGGGGCAACGGTAGTTGCCATCCTTGGTATTAAAAATGATTTCGTGCGCTGTGCGTCCCCGCTCATCGTAGCTGTCCCGCCCCTCTCCGTAGAAAACAGAGTAACGCGCCGTGGCGGATATGTGTTTCCAAGCCCTTTCCAACAGGGAGATGCGGAGGTCGCCCTCCCCTTGCAGGTAATGCCCCAGCTTGTGGGCGAGTACCAGGATGCGGCACGAACGGAGCGTGTCGACAAATAGGGAGTGCGGGCCATTGAACGAATAAATAAACCCTCCGCCATCGCAGATGGAAGTCCAGCGGGAGGCTTGTACGCAACCCGACACTTTGAGGGCCAGTTGATAAAACTCGGCTTCCCACTCGTTGCTTTCCACACGCCCTTCGCGCATCAGACGGAGCAGGTTACCATACGTACTCAGGTTATTGAATCCATGGTCGTGCACGCCGGTGTGGCTCACGTGCGGAGCCATCCGCCGGACCGTATTGGTCCGTCCGGTTTCGAGGAAAGAACGTTCGTCCGTAGCATCGAACTGCAACAGGGCAGATCCCCACTGGAAGCCCTGCGTCCATTCGGTCCAGCCTTTGGCCGTATATTTCCCTTCTACGGTGTACACCGGCGCCCCTTGCCGGCTGTCGAATATCAGTTCGATGGATTCTATTTTCCGCGCCGACAGTTCCCAAAAACGCTCCAAGGCGGCATGCAGCGACGCGGGGGTTAAGCTCATATCTATGTTCATCATATCAGTATCCGTATATTAATCGTTGGTAATCGGAATCCTTGCCGGTTTGATACCGGCGGAACGCTTGCTTATATTCGGTATTCGGCTGAAAATAAGTACTGCGCTGCAATATCCACGCCAGAGAATTCTGCACGCCGTCCCACTCTTTGATTTGCTGATAAGGGAAAGCGCTTTGCGGTTTTCCTAAATATTGGCTCATATACTCGATACTGCCTTGGATGGAGTTTTTCCCGACGCTTGCCTGCCTATACATCCGCTTACCACCTTTCCCAGCCAGCGCGCACATGTCGAGCATGTGGTTGATGTTGTAAACGGAATAGCCGAAACCGGTCTGCCTTGCCAATTCCTTGGGTTGTGAGCCGTCCTCCTTCACCTGAGTGAAGATTCTGCGGGAAAGGAATTCCCCAATGACTTTCCGTGCCACGTCATCGCGGCCTACGAACTGTGCGAAAGCCACCACCTGCACATCATAGGCCACCGCATGATTGTTCACCGTGTTTCCTTCCGCTATGCCCTGCTCACTGGTGAGCATCCAATCCAAGTAGTTGCCGAACCATTCTTTGAGCCCGGCCAAATCTTCTTTTGTCAGCGCCTCGGAAGCCTTCAGATAGGATACACCGGAAAGCATAGCCACCATACTGTACGTGTCGAGCAATCCCTCTGCGCGCCCTTTGTTTTGATTGTGTCCGGGAACAAACTGTGCGAACTTCATGTCGGGGTTCATCTTCGTGTCTTCGTTCAAGAACCAAATACGGAGCAGTTCCACCGCTTTCCGAGCATACTTCTCTTCATTACTGAAATAGTACATTAGTGAGAGGCGCTCCACCGCTTCTGCCATACTGCCCAAGCGTTCGCGGTCGAGCAGTTTCAATTCCGGGTTGCTGTGCCCGTCCCGACGAATATATGGAAGTCCATCCCGCTTGGTGGAATCGGGCCACCAATAACGCCCCATACTTACATAGTCGTGCTTGTTACCGCTAGGAGGTGTCATTTTTTTGTCCATTACAGAATAACCAGGTTTGGTTATCTCTTCATCGCAGAAAGCTCTCAACGCCTGGTATGCCGGCATGTATTCCGATGATTGACGCTTTATTTCACTTTTTATCTGCTTTATCTTGTTCTTCCCCCAAACATTGGGCTCGCTTGCCTGAGCAAATGACAAGGCCAGGCATATTACCATCATCGATAAGATTATTTTCTTCATTATGAATAAATTTAAGGTTGTTTTTCTAATTTGTTTTTCCGAAGCAATGCCTCCAAAAAGTAATAGTCCGCATAAACCAAAGAGGTATTCACTTCGCTGTCGTGAGGCTTGGAACCTGTACTATGAAGAAGCAAAAAACCATTATCGCTTTTAAGATTGGCACGATAGTTTGTTGCAAGATTTGTCAAGATGCAATCGCCTTCTTTACGGTATAATTTTTTGTATTCAGGCACATATTGGCTGAGTTCGTATAAAGCAGAAGCGATACAAGCCGCAGCCGAAGCATCCCGGGGTTCGGCGGGAATTTCCGGTGCGTTGAAATCCCAGTAAGGTATCAAATCTTCCGGTAAATTAGGATTTGTAAAGATGTATCTTTCAATATGCTTGGCCTGCTCCAGAAATTCCTGCAATCCGGTTTCACGGTAACACATCGTATACCCGTAGAGCGCCCATGCCTGCCCGCGACTCCATGCCGATTCGTGCGAATAGCCTTGATGGGTTTCTTTACAAATAGGCTTTCCGGTAATGGTATCATAGTTAACCACGTGATAAGTGCTATAATCTTCACGAAAATGGTTCTTCATGGTCGTACGCGCATGACTGACCGCTATATGATAGAAAGAAGAATCGTTTGTTTCGTGAAAAGCCCAGAACAGCAGTTCCAAATTCATCATGTTATCAATAATAACAGGACATTCCCATTGGTCGGCATGATGATCCCAAGAGCGGATGCACCCTACATTGGGTTTGAAACGGGTAGCTAAAGTGGCTGCCGATTCAAGCAAAATATCCCGATACGTTTGGTTTCCTGTAAGGCGATAACCATTTCCATAGCTACAATACATTTTGAAACCCATATCGTGTGTTTTACCGTTCCTCTTCTCCTGTTCCAGTATTTCCGTGTGTTTTTCAGCTTTTTCTTTCCAGAAGGACTCATGTGTGTATTCATACATATACCAAAGTTCACCCGGGAAAAAACCACTGGTCCAATCTTTGGAGGATACAAGATGCAAAGTCCCGTCTTTCCTGGTATTACGCGGATTGGTTAACGGGGCGTTTCTTTTGGATTCATTCTTTCGAACCTCCTCCTTATTATTGTGAGTTTCTTCTATTTTAAAGAAAGCATATTTCAATTGCTTCTCGGCAAACGCAAAGTTGGACGCTACGAGTTCCGGTTCTTCCGGAGATTTGCACCCCACTGATAGGCTCATTCCCAATATACAAAAGAACAGGTAGTTCAAGGCTTTTTTCATATTCGATTATAATGTACAGAAGTTTGTAAAAGGTCCAGCCTGTTTGATATGAAATAAACAGGCTGGATTATCTAATTATCGTTTCAAAAGGAGGATATCAATCAAACAACGATTTGGCAATGCCCAGCTCCAATCCTCTCAACTCGGCCAATCCGCGAAGACGTCCGATGCAGGAATAGCCCGGATTAGTCTTTTTCTTCAAATCGTCTACCATCTGATGCCCGTGGTCAGGACGCATAGCTATAGATACCCCACGGCGTTGCTGCATTTCAAGGAATGCTTTCATCACATGATACATGTCCACATCGCCTTCCAAGTGGTTGGCTTCATGAAAATTGCCCTCAACATCACGCTGTGTACTGCGCAAGTGCACAAAGTTGATGCGATTGGCAAAGCGCTCCATCATGGCGGCGCAGTCGTTGGCGCTGCTTACCCCTAATGAACCGGTACACAGGCAAAGACCATTGCTCTCGTTGGGCACGGCGTCAATCAGAGCCTGGAAATCCTCTGCGTTACTCATAATACGAGGCAGACCCAATATGGAACAAGGAGGGTCGTCCGGATGGATAACCAGTTTCACTCCGGCCTCATCGGCAACAGGACATATTTCACTCAGAAAATAAATAAGGTTGGCGCGCAGTCTTTCCGGAGTAATTTCCTTGTAACGGTCAAGTTCTCTTTGGAACTGTTCCAATGTAAAGCTCTCCTCCGAACCAGGCAGGCCGGCAATCATATTGCGCACAAGCAGTTGTTTGTCATCGTCCGTCATCTGTTCGAAGCGCGCTTTGGCTTTTGCTTTTTCCTCATCGCTATATGTGTTTTCGGCGCCGGGGCGCTTCAAAAGAAAGAGGTCAAACGCAATGAAAGCAGCACGTTCGAAGCGAAGGGCACGGCTACCGTCGGGAAGCTCATAAGACAAGTCTGTACGAGTCCAGTCCAATACCGGCATGAAATTATATGTCACAACATTCACACCACACTTGCCAAGGTTGCGTAGGCTCTCTTTATAGTTATCGATGTATTGTTGGAAGTTGCCCGTCTGGGTTTTGATATATTCGTGTACGGGCACACTTTCTACCACAGACCAGCTCAGACCAACCTCTTCAATCATTCTCTTACGTTTCATGATTTCGTCCACAGTCCACACTTCACCGTTCGGTATGTGATGCAGAGCATTTACAATACCAGTAGCTCCGGCCTGTTTAATATCCCATAAACTGACCGGGTCGTTCGGACCGTACCAGCGCCAAGTTTGTTCACAAAGTATCATAATAAAAACTCGTTTTTAAAGGTTTATAAAACTAGATAGAGAATGCATCAAACCCACCGTCTACTACAGGAAGTGTGCCAGTTACAAAGCTGGAAGCATCGCTGATAAGATAATGAATGGTGCCGAACAACTCTTCCGGTTCCGCGAAACGGCCACACGGAGTGTGAGCTATGATAGCTTTGGCGCGGTCGGTATAGGAACCATCGGGATTAGTAAGCAAAGCACAGTTCTGATTGGTCAACAGAAAGCCCGGCACGATGGCATTCACACGGATTTCGGCACTAAATTTTGTAGCCAGTTCCGTTGCCATATAACGAGTGTAATTGCCAATGGCGGCTTTAGCTGCACCATAACCCACCACACGTGTCAGTGGACGCAAGGCCGACTCGGAACAGAAGTTGACGATAGCTCCTTTCTTGTTCTTTGCCATTACATCAACAAAAGCCATAGTGGGTAATACTGTACCGAAGAGGTTGAGGTCTACTACTTTACGGAATGCATCTACATCCAAATCAAGAACGGTCTTATCCGGAGCAATAGTGGCACCCGACATATTACCTCCGGCAGCATTCAACAACACATCGATAGTGCCGAAACGTTCAAGAATAGCTTTTTTGTTTTCTTCCAATACCTCTTTGTTTAACACATCTGTTACAAGAAACAAAGCCTCGGACTTCTGATTGAGCTCAGCTTCCACTTCCTTGCCGACTTCTTCCATGCGATCCAAAATGACAATTTTTGCACCTTGCTCAGCAAGATAGTTTGCAATGTTTCTACCTAAAATACCACAACCACCTGTAATAACTATTACTTTGTTCTGAATGTCAAATAAGTTTTTCATGATTTTTCTATTTATTAAACGAATGAATGATATGTATTAAATTTCTATTTAGTATTATTTGATTACTACATCTATCGCCCAATAGGCATTGGCACTGGATGAGCCTGAACCTTGTCCGTTACGGCAACCATACATCTGAATACGCAGCAAACGAGCTTTTATACCTTTAGGGAAGACAAATGTTTCATAATCGGACTTTTTACTACCTACTCCCGGCTGAACCAACATACCCATTACGTGGCCACGCTTCAGGTTATCAGCTTGCCATGCAGGGTTTTCCACCTTTTTCCAAGTATAACCATCATCAGATATCTCAAAATCGAAATAGTATTGTCTTCTGATTTGCGTATTCCGACCATATCCGAACGACACTTTTTCTATCTCTACAGGGGCGTCGCCCAAGTAGAATTGCACATAAGGCGAACCGGCCTGACTCCACAGGGTTTTCGTGCTACCATCTGTCAGTTTGTCCAGCTGTTTGTTGCCATGGCTCGAAGTAATGCGTTCTTTGGAAACATAACCATAAGTGATGGTGTACACATTCGCAACCTTTCCTTTTTGGGTAACGGTGAAAGTAACCCCTTTGTTATTTTCGTTCCTCTCTACAGTTGCTCCCTTCATTCCGACAGCCTTGATTTCAGGCAATGACTTATAGTCGAGCGCAATAGGTATTGTGTATTCCAATACTTCTTTCTTGAATTCTTCCAGTTTTTTCCCATCTACCCGGATGTCACTTAAGTAAGCAAATACTTCATCGAAATTAACCGATTTATCAATATAGGCAGGAATGTCCGAATTATTAATATGGTTTACAGCCTCCTCTCCCATCCGGTCCTTCAACTGCTGCAAGTAAAGGCTATGTGGTTCCATCTTTTTACCTACACTGTATTCATAGGCTTTGAAGTTGGGCACATTACCCGGGTCTACCTCGGCCATAACAAACGGAAGGCGGTCGTCGGCACTGGACTGTCCAAACAGATAGTTGGCCGCCAGCGGACTCTGACTGATGATGAACTTACCTTCACTATTATATAAGGTGTAGTTAGCTCCCGCCCAACCGTGAGCAGTTCCATTGTTCCAGCGATTTTGTACATAGATGCGTCCTTTCATATTGTCGAATAATCCTCCAGCCGACCATCTGAGGTGCGGTTCGTTGGCATCAAACTGATAGTCGCTACGGTCGTTATAGAAAACATTGGGTCCCATAACGTGTCCCATGATGATGAATCCGTGACGGGTGTAACGGGTGTAGTTACGCTGATTCAAAACAAGTGTACCTCCTGAATTAGTGAAGCTATATCTCCGCTCACCGCCTACTCCTCCAACAGGTTCTAAACAATTCACATCTTGTACGGTAACCCATCTGCTACCACCGGAAATATTTACAGCCACATCGATATGATAGTTGGTTACACGCCTAATCCAAATGTTTTCGGCAGCGCCTACTCTTACACCTACCTGTGCGTGATATTCATCATCGTACGATTTATAATTGACGCCGAAAGCGTTGTTCTCGGCGGCAGAGGCTTTGTTAAAGCGGGAGATAAGCTGGATGTTCTCAATACCGGCCTGTTGCACCCGCTTGGCCGAAGAGAAGGGAGTAACGGTGGACACACCGTATTTCATGTTCAGCGGATCAACCACAGGTTCTGTCAATGTAATGGTTTTGCTTTGCAAATCTACATGGCTAATGGTACGTTCCTGCGTTACTTCCGTGTAGGCTTTCGCTATCGTCCCGTTCTCGGCCCACTGATTAGCGGAAAGCACAGCCGGTGCATCAGTAATGACATCCATTTTCAAATCTTGCGCCCAAGCGGCATTAACGGCACGAGTAATCAAAATATTGTCACCTGCTTGCAATGCACCTACGTCTTGCAAGCGAATTGTACGTGTACCTGCAGGCACGTATTGATCGGCTATTTCAATCGGTTCCCCACACTCAATGTTACCTCCGGAAAAATTGAACATAGCCACACTTTTGTTATAAGAATCAGCTATCCAGGTGGCCACCACCTTGGTAACACGCTTTTCCGGTTCTTCGGATTGTGCGTAATCGAACCAGTTGGTGGCGCTGAGTGGCTTGTCGTGTCGTTTAACAGACTCGTGTCCATCGCCTTCTCCTTTTATCACGATACCACTCCGAGCTATAAGAATAGATTTGCTTATTCTGTAAGTTCCTGCCTTCAACAAAATGGCGCCTCTGAAACCATTGGCGTCAAGAGGCATACGACTCAACATGTCAACGGCGTTTTGAATGCGTTCCGTATCATCGGAATTATTATCGGTGGAAGGTGTCAGTGTAACCCGTATCGGCACATTAGGGATAGCCACACCACCTCCTTTATAGCCCACGTTGGAGTAATCGATAACGGTATTTCCTTTATAATCGGGTACGTATACCAGACGATTGTTTCTCATAAAAATAGCAGGATAGGGATTTTCATATGTATATCGGCCTATCTCTTCATCGATAGCGGTAAAATAGTACGAATCATAAACACTCTTATGTCCCTTTACGGCAAACTGCATACAGTATGTACCCAAATTCTTCGCCGAGACAGCTGTTTCTAACCTGTGTGTCTCTCCTTTTTGGATGCTGATGGGAGAAGAAGTATAGAGCACTTTGCCTTCAGGTGAGAAAAGAGTTCCCGTAACTGTGACGTTTTCCCGGGCAGTCAGATGATAAACCGGTGTTTGAGTTCCCTGTTTGATAACTGCTGGACGTCCGGGCATAATAGCCATTCCCGTATAATCAGGCTGAATACGGAGCAAGTCGGATGTAGGATAGATGGGTTTTTCCTCTGCTCCGTCAACCAGTTTGCGCTGGAACACAAAGAAGTTGTAAATTTCGATAGTACGACTGGCAAGCTCGCCGCTAACCATTACGTAACGAGCCTTTATGGGTTGTTCGAGCGAACGAATAAACACTTTATTACCGTTGGCATCGGGCAGTTCGTTTACATTTTGCACATATACTTCGCTCCATCCCTGAGGCTTATTATAGTTCTTGAGACCTCCTTTTCCACCTTCGGTGGCATGCGACAGTTTTTCCCATTTCTTGGAATCATTAGTATACAATACCCGATACGTACCATCTTTGATACGTTTCTTAAGGCTGCCAACATTGGTTCCCCATGCCACACCAAACGCCTGGATATCTTTTTCTTCTTCCAAATCGAGTGCCAACCAAAAAGTTTCCTTGTTGTCTCTTAATTGACTACCATCCAAGAACCATCCACTCTCTGAGGTTCCGGTAGAGATGCCGTTAAAGGCTTTGGTATAATCGCACTTAACTCCGTAGCTACTAACCTTAATACGGTCGGGCGACGGATTCAATGCGTGATTTATCAGTTCGTACCGCTGAATGTGAAGGCGGCACGCTGTTGTTTCTTTTCCGTTAAAGACTATCAGTTTGTCGTTGTCTTGTATTTCTTCTATTTCGGAACGGGGAATTCCATTATTACCGGTTACTTTCAGCTGGGCGTCACCCACAAGGTCAAGCTGTTCGTTCAGCAAATAAGGATAAGTCATAGGCAACACATTCAGCGTTTTCGTATTCGAATCAAAACTAATGATGTTCGGATGAGAAGGGCGAATGTTAAAGTCCAAGCCGTCCCCCATAGAGGAACAGCTTGTGGTTTCTTTTTCATTTTTCGTATCTTCCAGTGCTTGTTTCAATCGCTTCAAAAATTCAGTAGTTTCCTCATAAGGAGGAGTGGTCAGTTTGTTGGGAGAACCTTCATCCTTGTTTATCCATAACAGTTCTATAGGAATATATCCTCTGTATGGGCTTTTACGAATATCTCTCACCAAACGGTGCAAATCCATCAACTCATCAGTTTCGGCTCCAGCCGGCTTCTTCTTAATTTGAAAATTGCTGGAATAGGGAAGCACCAGTGCAATGTCACGGTACCAATCGTATTTCGTTGCATCTGTCTTCAGAAACTCCCGATAAAAACCGGTGTCATTAATAATGCCTACGTTGTCACAGTCTACCCATTTCAGCACTTGAATCACCTGATTAGCTGTAGCAAGCATGCCGCCGTGATTTTGCAAGCCGATGCGCACTTCGGGATAATTCTCTTTGGCATACATGGCCACTTCACGTACAAGGGGAGCAATGCGATCTTTAGCAATCTTCTCCCAGCCTTCCCGGCGCACGTCTGCAGGAGGCGGTCCGGCAAAGATACGTATCACCGGTGCGCCCATCTCGTGAGCCGCTTTAATCCAGAACTTAATGCGTTCCACATCCTTCTTCCGACGTGCCTCATTGGCGTCGGCAAAATTGTTCTGAATGCCGGTTCCGCTAATTTCTATATGCAATCGGGCACACAATTCCTTGATTTTCCGTGCGTAAGCAAGCACTTCCGATTCCGGCTTGGTCGGCATATCCGTGTTGCTATAACCCGGTATGTAGTAGCAAGTAACGTCCACTGCATCAAATCCTGCCTTAGCTGCCCATTTGATAGCATCCAGAGTGCTCAGATGGGGAGCTGAATTGGAATTGGTCATCCAAGCGTTAATATTAGTATTGAAAGTATACATATTTAAGCTGACTTTATAGTCGCCGGTATAGTATTTCCCATCAAACGTTTTGTCTGTTTTATCAAAGCGAGGCAATAACTGGTTACGTAAAAAATCATAATCAGCATCTTTATATTCTGCCGCCATCACAACAACCGGCAACTTGTCGCCATTATCGGCCGTAAAATTGAAAGCACTCCAATCCAAAGAGGTACAATTCTCCGCTTTCATGAATTCATCGTATACCTTACGATTTGGCACATGAATAACCATCTTGGTAGTCCGCTCGAACCACAGGCCCTCCTTCCCCACCGGCCTGTCGAGTACCGGCGGATTACCTAAGTACAAATCTGTCAGATTGGTACAATAATAAAACATACGCGGTTCCGCCGATTTAAGACGGGGCAACTTAGCCACTTTGAGCCGACTAGTGCTGCAACCTTTCATTTGCGCAAAAGCCTGCACACCTGTTTTCTCTACGTTTGGGAACTCCATATATTCCAAGTTCTCGCAACCTCCAAAAGCCTTGGAACCTATCTCTTTGACGTTCACCATTACCACTTTTTCCAGCGATGCCATGTCCGCAAAAGCGTTTTTCGGAACAATGCCTTTACTGAAGTTAGCATTGCCTTCCAGTATCAATTCTGCCAACCCGGTCAGGCTTTGTTTAATGAATTTGCAGTCTTCAGCCGTCAGTTCTCCTTCTTGAATCACCAACCTGTGCAATGCCGCATAGTTACGTCCGAACTTCGAATCGATTTTCTCCTGTAAATTTCCGCCTTTCAAAGACTTATCCGCAAGAGTCAAACCATTTTCAGCTGAAACGGTAATTTCGGATATAGCATACCGCTCTTCAAAAGAGCTAAAACCAATAGCCGGCAATGCTGTTACCAACAAAAGCCCCATAGCTGAACCAGCTATTTTCTTATTTACTTTCATACAATTTTTTTTAATTAGTCTACTAATAAGATTACTCTTTGTTTCCGATAAGATAAACTTCTGTCATCTGAACGGTTTTAGCACTACTCTTGTCTAGTTTGATTACACAAATTTTCAAATACCTATACGTATAATCTTGCCCAAGAGCTACTTTTGCATCCTCATTAACATTTTCTACACTGAATTTGGTAACAGATTTCCACGTAGCGTTATCATCACTTCCCAAAATCTCAGCCGACTCTACTTTACTCTTTGAGCTAGCAGCCTGACTCAACACGAAAGTGTGGAATGGCAATTGATTTCCCCTGTCAATGACGCAAGAAGCTAATATATCCGTTTTAGTATTGAGCATATCAAAAGTGGTAGTCAAGTCACCGTCTATCAGTTTAAACGCCGTTTCATTATCCGGGTTTTCACAATCTGTCACCGTCCAACCCGTCTTGTCTAATTCATAGGTTTGTTTAAGATTAATCTGAAGAGGTATATGCAACGTAATATTTTCCGCGGTCCAAGTTACCACAACAGTCGTTTCGCCCACGCCTACAGGAGTAATCACGCCTGCCGCGCTAATGGTTGCAATCGTTTCATCCAGAATACTGTAAGTTAGCGTCTTATCGGCAGCCTCATCCGGAACGGCCCACACCAGCGTCGCTATATTATAAGGAGTATGCTCACTGCTTTCCTCCTCAATCTCTAGCACAATGCCCTCTTTAATCTCATCATCTATCACAAGATTCGGCTTCGCCATAACCTTCACACTAAACGAAAAAGCCAGTTTCTCATTATGAGAAGGCAACACATAGATAATGGACTCACCACCGGCAACGGCAGTAATCAACCCATTTTCGCCTACTGTGGCAACCTGTTCATTCGATGACTTGTACTGGAACGAGTATTCGTCTTTATCTACAGCTTCTTCCGGAAACATTTGCACAGAAATCGCAAAAGTCTCTCCCTGCTTCATGCTAAGAAGCCCTCCATCCACATCGTCCACCTTTATCCATGCCACACGATTTGTCTCCAAAGTTTTATCCACTGAATCTTCATTGCAGCCAGCAAAACTTACAGCACCGATAAATAATAGACCGCTTACTAAATAATTAATTTTCCTCATGGTATTTCTCTACAGTTATTACTAATAATCATACCAGGGGCTTATAAAACTTTACCATCCGATGCTAAAAAGCACGACAGCACATTCAGACGCTGCAAAAATAGATATTAAAACCAGACAAAACAAATATTTACCTAATATTTTTCAAATAAAACCGCTATTTTTGCACAAAAACTTGTGCACGTACACAAAATAAAGCGCAAAAATAT
>ERZ791796.1057-NODE-1057-length-20070-cov-2.335748_pt1 | contig 20070 bp, 11 predicted proteins | sample MGYA00510311_ERZ791796 | MGnify/ENA primary metagenome ERZ791796 (study PRJEB30046, sample SAMN00792042) | human gut metagenome | study: EMG produced TPA metagenomics assembly of the A metagenome-wide association study of gut microbiota in type 2...
CCTGTTTCCCAGCCAGCCGACACCACCGTACCGTCTCCCGTAGCATAAACCGGAGTTCCTGCATTGGCCGAAAAATCCATGCCGCTATGAAACTTGGTGGTTTTGTATATAGGGTCTATACGCACTCCATACCCCGAGGCTGTTTTCTTCAAATCCTTATTTGAAACCGGTTGAATGGCCGGAATACATTTCAACATTTCATCATGACTCTTACATAAATCCACTACTTCATCGAATGATTTGGACTGGATATAAAGCTGTTTAGACAATATATCCATTTTCTGAGTAGTATTTATCACCAAATCGGCGTTAGCCATTGTCATCAATTGTTCGTAACGATTCGTTCCGCCATACCCACCCTGTCGGATAGCATCCGATATAGGGTCGGCCTGCAAAACCACACGATACAGATTATCATCACGTTGCTGGATGTCCTGTAACACATTGAGTGCCTGGTCCAACCGTCGTGCAAGTACATTATACTGTGCTTGCATACGTGAGTTCTCTATCCTCAACTCTTTCTCGGAAGGGGAGCCGAACAACAGGAACAGAGCTAAAAAACTTCCTGCTCCCAACCCCATGCCTACAAAAAGACGGCGTAAAATACTTAACGCACGCTGGCGAACGGTGGGGTAAATACGGTCGTAAGTTCGTGTTTTCTGATTGTATATGTAGTAAACTTTTCGCATTCCTTGCTTTCAAGAATTAGTTTTAATGCCCAATACATGAAGATTTTGCATAATAATTGAGGCAAAAATAATAAAACCCACTATCTTTGCAAATCCTTTTTTAGAATATTAACTTGATAACAAAAGATATGTTGACCGCTAACGAAATTAGAGAATCGTTTAAAAGTTTTTTCGAGTCAAAAGGTCATTTAATTGTACCTTCGGCTCCTATGGTAATTAAAGATGACCCCACGTTAATGTTCACAAACGCGGGCATGAACCAGTTTAAAGATATTATTTTAGGTAACCATCCGGCGAAAAGCAAACGCGTGGCCGATTCACAAAAATGTCTCCGTGTAAGCGGTAAACACAACGACTTGGAGGAAGTAGGGCACGATACCTATCACCACACCATGTTCGAAATGCTGGGAAACTGGTCGTTCGGAGATTATTTCAAAAAAGAAGCTATCAACTGGGCCTGGGAATATTTGGTAGAGGTGTTGAAATTAAACCCTGAGAACCTTTATGCAACCGTATTCGAAGGTAGCCCGGAAGAAGGACTGGAACGCGACAACGAAGCCGCCTCGTATTGGGAACAATTCTTACCCAAAGACCATATCATCAATGGAAACAAACATGATAATTTCTGGGAAATGGGTGATACCGGTCCTTGCGGTCCTTGTTCCGAAATACATATAGATTTACGTCCGGCCGAAGAAAAAGCCAAAATCAGCGGTCGTGATTTAGTAAACCACGACCATCCTCAGGTTATTGAGATATGGAACTTGGTGTTTATGCAATATAACCGCAAAGCGGATGGCAGTCTTGAATCGCTTCCGGCTAAGGTAATTGACACCGGTATGGGATTCGAACGTCTGTGCATGGCTATGCAAGGCAAGACTTCCAATTACGATACGGACGTATTCCAACCTATTATTAAAGTAATTGGCGACATGGCAGGTGTTCACTATGGCGATAATCTTCAGACGGATGTAGCCATGCGTGTGATTGCAGACCACATACGTACCATTGCGTTCTCTATTACCGACGGACAATTGCCGTCGAATGCCAAAGCCGGATATGTGATTCGCCGCATCCTGCGTCGTGCCGTACGATATGCTTATACGTTCCTCAATCAGAAACAGGCTTTTATGTATCGTTTACTCCCTGTGCTGATAGATAACATGGGAGACGCTTATCCTGAATTAAAGGCACAACAAGGGCTGATAGAGAAAGTAATTAAAGAAGAAGAAGAATCATTCCTCCGCACCTTGGAAACCGGTATCCGTTTGTTGGACAAGACAATGGCCGATACAAAAGCTTCGGGAAAGACGGTTATCAGCGGAGTAGATGCCTTTACTCTCTATGATACATTCGGTTTCCCGCTCGACCTGACCGAGTTGATACTTCGCGAAAATGGCATGACTGTAGATACGAATGAATTCGATGCAGAGATGCAGAAGCAAAAACAGCGTGCCCGCAATGCAGCAGCCATCGAAACCGGAGACTGGATTGTACTGAAAGAAGGCGAAACTGAATTTGTAGGATACGATTACACCGAATATGAAACGTCGATTTTACGTTACCGTCAGGTAAAACAGAAAAATCAAACGCTGTTCCAACTCGTACTCGATAAAACTCCGTTCTATGCGGAAAGCGGAGGTCAGGTAGGTGATACGGGAGTGATTGTAAGCGAATTCGAGACTATCGAAATTATCGATACCAAAAAGGAAAATAACCTACCTATCCATATTACCAAAAAACTGCCGGAACATCTGGATGCTCCTATGATGGCATGTGTAGATACGGATAAACGTGCAGCCTGCGCTGCCAACCACTCTTGCACACACTTGCTGGACGAAGCTTTACGCCAAGTATTGGGAACTCATGTTGAACAGAAAGGTTCATTGGTCACTCCGGACTCTTTACGTTTCGACTTCTCACACTTCCAGAAAGTCACCGATGAACAGCTTCGGGAGGTAGAACATCTTGTCAATGCAAAAATCCGCGAGAATATTCCTTTGACCGACCATCGTTGTGTTCCCATTGAAAAAGCGAAAGAATTGGGAGCCATCGCTTTGTTCGGAGAGAAATATGGAGACGAAGTACGCGTTGTACAATTCGGCACTTCCATCGAATTCTGTGGCGGAACCCACGTTTCGGCAACCGGAAAGATTGGTATGATGCGTATTCTTTCCGAAAGTTCCGTTGCTGCCGGGGTTCGTCGAATAGAGGCTATTACCGGAGCCAAGGTAGAAGAAATGATGGATACCGCTCAGGACACCTTTAATGATTTAAGAGCTCTCTTCAACAATGTACCGGACTTGAAAATCGCTATTCGCAAATATATTGAAGAAAATGCCGGTTTGAAAAAACAGGTAGAAGAATATACGAAAGAGAAGGAAATCACTGTAAAAGAGAAATTAAAAGCCTCAGCAAGAGAAATACACGGTATTACCGTTATCAAACTGGTTCTTCCATTGCCGGCGAATTCAGTAAAGAACATCGCTTTCCAGTTACGTGGAGAAATTACAGAAAACATGCTGTTTGTAGTAGGTTCCGTTGAAAACGACCGACCCATGCTGACAGTAATGCTCAGTGATAATCTGGTAGCCGGAGGATTGAAAGCCGGAGTTCTTGTAAAAGAAGCAGCCAAGCTGATTCAAGGCGGCGGAGGCGGTCAGCCTCACTTCGCAACAGCCGGAGGTAAGAACATCGATGGTTTGCCTGCCGCAGTAGATAAAGTCATTGAATTAGCCGGATTATAAGCTGCCATATCCAAGGAAGTGCTATAAGAAGGCCTCCTTGAAAAAGTAACAAATGGCATAACAATAGGATTAAAGCCGTTTCTTTTCTCACCCGAAAATGAGAAAGAAACGGCTTCTTTCTGTTTTAATAAAGAGAATGAGGTTCTATCCGAAGCAGACATTTCATATTTAGAGGTTTGCTAACCACTTTAAAAAGTCCCATTCTAACTATCCCTAAGAGACTTAACAAACTGATGTCACAGAGACATTTCTGCTATATAAATCGACACATTGATATCCGAAGAGACATAATAAGGCAGATTAAACTGGAATGCTTCCTTTTACAACAAGGCTATTATCTGTTAATAATTTTCCGATTTTATAAAAAGAGTCTGTTTATCAACATTTCAAAGGCTTTGACTAATGAACGTTCACTTATCACAAAACGAACGTTCATTTATCCCTCAATGAACGTTCGTTTCCCTCTAAATGCACTGAGACTATTTTTACATAGCCTTTCAGCCTTTCCTAATTGTCAAGATTTTGCAAACTTATTATCTGAGAATCTATTCCATTTTCTCTTTCAGTCCGTCAAAAATAGAAGCCATCATCGGACTGGACTTATCCCACTGATAGCGGTCTGCTACTTTTTGAAAAACCTCATAAGTTTTCTTACAATCGGCCTTCTTACCTGCTTTATACACAATGGCATTCATTTGAAGAGTTGCTGTAAACCGTTCCGAATCATTGTAACCGTCTACTCCCTTCTGATAAACTTTTATGGCTTTTCCTATTTCTTTTTTTGCCGCATAACGCGTCATAGCCAATGTATTTTTCATCATCCCTGTGGTATCACATTGTGCTTTAGCAACCACCGTATCCAGAAAATCAATTTTATCCAGTTCTACCGGTCCATTATTATAAATCATATCATTACATGTATTCACCACCGTAGCATAAACCAATTCATGCACTTTACCGGCATAAGCCTCCTCTCCCACCTGAGCGATATATTTATTTTTATGAGTAATCAAATCATCAAATGATTGAGAACGGACATTACCCGTATAACGTTTTACCAAAGGCCACACTTCTTTCGTCGTTTTCTCCTCATCGGACAAGCCTTCCCAATAAGTATTCCATACCTTCTTTACATCATCGTAACGCATAGCTCCCGCTAAAGCAGCCAGATAAGCCTTTACCGTTTTCAATGAACGGTTACCCGACTGAAACTTTTGCTCTAAAACCTCCAAGGTTTCTCCATTCATATTGCTTTTTACTTGCTCCAAAAAATCACCGGCAGACATTGCACCGGCCATTTGGTGCACTAATTCTCCCTTACCATTGATAAAGAGAAACGTTGGATAAGCCTTTACTTGATATTTTTTTGCAAGAGCCGGCCCTTCTCCCTTTTCCATATCTATTTTCAGATTCAGGAAATGGGCATTGAAGTAATCACCAACCTCTGCGTTAGTAAATACATCCTTCGCCATCTTTTTACAAGGACCACACCAAGAAGTATAGCAATCCACAAAAATCAAGCGTTCATTTTTATTTGCCTCAGCCAGTGCATCAGCCCAGCTCATCTCCTGAAAAGAAATACCGGAAACCTCCTCACTTTTTCCTTCAACAAAACGTTGAATAGTAGATAACACCTCATCGCCACGAAGGTCACGAGCCAGAATCTTACCTTCCGGAGAAACTAGAAAAGAAGCCGGAACACCATTCAAGTTATAAGCCTTTGTAATGGGACTCTTCTTCATCCCTTTAAGGTCGGACAAAGTAAGCCATTCAATATTGAATTTCTTAATCTCATCCAACCAAGCCTCTTTCTTATCATCCATCATTAATGTAACAAAAGCTACATTTTTATCCTTCATAGCATGGTAAGCTTTCCGAATAAACGGAATCTCTTTTTTACACCATCCACACCATGAGGCGCTGAACTCCAGAAATAGATACTTACCTGCGAAATCCTTCAAAGAAACTTCCGTACCCACTTCATTTTGCGCTACAAAATTCGGTAATGCCATTCCTATTTTCAGTCCCTTCTCTTGTGCAGAGAAATCCCGTATAGAAGCCAAATAGAACGTATTGCTCAATGACGAATCAAACCAACCAATCACTTTTTCTTGCTCATCGGCCGGAAAAGATTGAACCTGCTCCCATGCCAGATAAGCAGCCGCTTCGCTCTTCCTACGAGAAGAATCATCCTTAAAGAACTGATTGAACAGACTCTTTATAGAGTTCATTCTTTTATTATTCAAATCCCGGACTTTCGGCATATCCGAATTTTTATATGCTTCTTGTATCTCATAATTTAATTTCTGGGCTACTTTATAATCGGCATATTCACCCAGTTTTGCACTTAACTCAGACAGTTCATTCTGGATAGGTGCATTGGTAAACTTTAACGTATGAGGTACATCCTCCAATTCACTATATATTTGCATCTCTAACGGCTGCAGATAGAATCTTACGAACGAAGCAAAAGGTTTCTGATATGCAGGTTTCATTTCGAAAAAGAGATAACATTGCTGTGCCTTTTCCAAATTTCCTTTTAATTCATATTTACCGTCTTTTACATAGCACCTGTCCAATAAAAGATTAGACATGGAGTATAAACGTACCAACCCTTCCGGCAATCCTTTCATCTCTCCTTGTATCCGGAATTTTTGAGAGGTTGCTTTGGGAAGATATTTATTCACGGTCTCAATCATCTCTTCTCCACGCAAGTTTTTCTCTATAATCTTTCCATCCGGACTAACCAAGAAAATCATCGGAATACCATGCACATTATATGCATCTGTTACAGGTCCATCAAACGCTTGTAAATCAGAAATCACCTTCCATGGCAAATTAAATTCTTTCACATCACGCTCCCATAAGTCTCTTTTCTTATCCAGATTGATGGTAAACATCGCAAAGCGTTCATCCCCCTTATGTTGTTCAAAAACACGCTTTAAGTATGGAATTTCTTTTTTGCACCAACCACACCATGAGGCACTAAACTCCACCAACACATATTTGCCTTTATAGTCTGATAAACGATAGGTATTTCCTTCCACATCTTTCAAACAAAAATCGTATGCAGGTTTTCCTATTGCCGATTTCTTTTGACGCTCCAGCTCCTCCTTACAGCTCTTTACATAGGCATTCGTATCTAACGACGGAGAAAAACCAGCTAATGCCTTCTCTAATTTCTCGGTATTCCCTATATATAAATCATAGATGAAGTAGGGAACAACCAGGCTATTCGCATAGCCAGGCTGCCCCAGTATATAATCAAACAACTGATTATACACTTGTTGAGAGAGAATATTGAGAGAATCATATTTTTCTTTCTGACCGAAAGCTTTGCTTTTTTCATATCCCAAACGTCGATTGGCAGCAAATAATTCTTTGCCTTCATCACTTATTTTCTGATATTCATCATGGCTTTTACATCCTTCAATGCGTATCTCTTTCAAGCTCTTGCCGGAGATTTTAATCTCTTTGGAGTTATCGAGAAACATGCTGAAACTTCCATAAAAGTCATCTCCTTCATTACAAAAGATAAAATTAACCATGCGAGGATAATCAACAGAAGCACGATACTCTACTTTGCCATTTCTATAGGCCAATGTATCTATACAAAATTCAGTTGGATTAGGAATCCGCTCGGCGACCATCACATTACAATCAGGCATATTGTCTATTTGCATGGTAATATGGAAGCCTTGTCCCCATAACGAAGTTACGGAGAACAAAGCAACCATTATAAAACTTAATTTTTTCATAGTTATAATTTAATTAATAAGTATCCCACTGACTACCTAATTTGTAGACTACATTCACCACATTACCTAATACGGCCTCTTTTTTGCTATCTTTAATTGTGGCGCCATCTCCTATAACCGAAACATCTAATAAAGTAAAATCATTTTTACCCGGTTTTGAAGGATTCTCCGAAATTACCGCTAATTTCTGATAATCGGTTAAGCATAGCGCTATTTCTTTTATTTTACCGTCAAAGGTAGTTCCCTTTAACTCTTTTACTACAGATGGATTTTCATCATCAAAATAGTAAGAATACAATTTATTATCTGATGTAAAGTAAACATAAGGACGTCCAATACATACAGCCCATTTTGTATCCGGCTTTATTAATTCAGGCTCAGGGAAAAGCGTTTCTGAAATAGAATAATAAGATTTAGCTCCCCAACCAGAGAAATAAAAGCGTTGCACATAATACTGTCCGTCATCCCCTTTCAAGAAGGTAATGAAATAATCCCTCGGACTTTCCGTAGAAGTAGCCCCTCCGGCTAATAAAGTTTTTTCCATATTATATGGAATAAAAGCTTTCTCCGAATCATTCGCATAATTAAAATTACTCATTTGTCCGCTACGTAGCAGTTTATAACTCTTACTAAGCATATCAAAGGCAATGATATCATTCGACATAATGAGATTTCCACGCATCGTCATAGGTAATAAATTATAATCTCCCGGAAGCGCTCCATTAACATACAAACCTTCATGATACTGCGCATCTGTAGTCCGGTCTATATATCGTGTATACAGCTTTCCGTTGCTAATCATATAGTCCCAATTTGAAACACAATCCATGTTTTGCGGAGCGAAATCGTTCGGAATACCGCCCAAGAACTCATCTTTGTTATAGACCACTCTTTTCAAATTGTTTCCATCCAAATCGACAGAATAGTTGGGACCATTCGCCATTCCGACGAATACTTCACCGGTATTCTCTCCCCATGGAGTCCAATGCTCTTTTATTCTTGTGGCACCACCATTCAATTGTTCTCCATTCAGTTCTTCATAAATATCGGCAAAGAATGTTCCGTCATTCCGTATATAAGATAAGGTAGAATAGGTGCCTTCGTCACTCAATATCAGCCAACCATTGTAATAAGGAGTGCTCACATTCACGGTAAATTTTTTCATAGTCTTAATTCCCGTTTCGTTGTCTATAACGGAAAAATCGGCATACAATCCCGGTTTTACAGGAAAGTCAACCACCACATTCAAATCTTTCTCCCTATAAATAACCTCCCCGTTTATTCTCCATTCGTAAGAGACATCTTTCAAAGTTCCGTTTTTATAAGTTACCTCTACCGGAACATTAAACATTTCGTCTACATATACGGTATATTTCTCGTCTATACCCGAAATTTGCACTTCGGTCAGTTCTTTGTAATCATAGTTTCCTTTGTCTTCATAGCAGGCTGTCAACAAAACAAGGCCTAATAAAGCAACTATATTTATTTTCTTTTTCATATCTATTCCACTATTAAGTTTAACCAATAATAGGTACAATCATATCCGAACCATCCTCTTCTTTCTGTGGATGTTCCACCAACCAATATTTAAACATGAGTACATATCCGCGCATGGTATAATAATCCATACTTCCTCCATCCTCATCTAATGTTAAATCATAAACTTCATTTCCTGGATAAAGAGAGCATACTTTTTATCACTATATTCTCCCAATCCGCTCGACTCATGCCAGCTATCCCACCATGCAGGTTGAGAAAGTTTGTCAGAAATAACCACTTTAGCTTTTCTATTCTTCAACAATCCCTGTTCAAAATGTTCATTAGAGGATATCTCGAATATAGCCCTTACAGAAGAGCCTTCAAACGATTTATTCTTTTTTACCTCTATCTTCATATAAGCAATACTATCGTTGGCTTTCACCAGTAATTCATTGCCCGAATAGGTAAAATCTCTTCCTTCCTGTGCCGTACTCTCTTCAGGAAGAAACTTCACAGAGAAAGCTCTGTCATAATTTGCCAGATTAGAAATCGTATTCAACTTCAATGATACGACTCCTTCCGTAAGCTCTGGCTCATAAGCAAAAGAAAACACCGTACTATCATTAATACTTTTATTAAAATAGATATAAGAACCTGCCGAATAAGCTTTTACATCCTCCTCGGAACAAGCCGTCCAAAGTAAGGCTGTTCCAATTATTCCTATTATTATATTTATTGCTCTCATACATCTTAATATTTTAAATATTCCTCTTCTCTATCTCCAAATTCTACTTCATTAGCAGGCATAGGCAAACAATACTGCGCCATAGTCAGTTCCACCGGTGCGTTATTCCGTATCACCGGATGATTCAAACGCTTGTAGAGATAAAACAATTGTCCTTCTCCCACAAATTCCCGGCGAGCCTCCAATATAATCTCTTCTATCAACTGTTCATAGGTATCCGCTTTCACTTCCGAAGAGATTCCACGCATCAGACGTACTGTTCCCAAAAAGTCTGCAGCAACCTCTTCATCCGTTGCATAATAAGATTCCGCAGCAATCAGATACATTTCCGACAATCTTATCATAGGAATCTTACCTCCCATCTCCGAATCTATTTTTGCATACTTGTAACTAATGGTTTTACCACTGCTCGTACTTTCCCCAATGAGATAACGACGGAAATCGCTGGATTCTCCATAAATATTGCCAGCTTCCAATAAAGGCAAGTATGTGCTATTTGAAGCATCTATCGAGTAATAAATATTCTGAATATCCGAACAGTTCAAAGCAAATAACAATTCACTTTGCATCACTACATCCCGATATTTCAAAGGAGCGGAAACATCATATTCCGATGCAAACCAAAAAGCGCCTTCATCTGCCGCATCAATCACTTCCTTCGCATATTTATAGGCATTATCTTTATCACCTATATACCGATACACACGTGCCATCAGGCCGGTTACAGCATAATAATTCATCCGGTAAGCACGATACGACATAAAAATATCATCTTTATAAGGCTGTGCATAATGATAATTCATATTCTGGTCTCTAAATGTATCATCAAAAACAGGGTCAACCGATTTTAAAGCCTCTCTTGCAGCATTCAAATCCGTTAGAATCTTTTCAACTACCACACTGGCCTTTAGTTGCGGATGAATTTTCTTTGTAAAACTCTCGGCATAAGGTATAGCCATTCCATCCGGGTCTTTTGAATAATTTACGGCAAAAGCCCGCAACAGGTCAAAATGCATATAAGCCCTTATACCCAACGCTTCTCCTTTTAACAGATTGTAATGACCTGCCGTAAAATACGATTCGTCCTTATCTGCTAAATGCTCTAACAATATATTACAATTAGCTATGGTATTATAATTCTGTAACCACATGGCATCCACCAAATCTTTGATATCTCCGTTCTCATAATTATAAACGGACGCTTCGTACATGTTGTGATTCTTATTGGTATAGATGGTATAATATTGTGCCAGCACATCCATCAAATTATAGGTAGCATTTTGCCCATAACTCTCTGTGGAAGTCATGGATATATAAATTCCATACAGAGCCGACTCGAATCCTTCCGGATTACTAAATAATTTATCGGCATTTACTTGCGCTTGCGGAGTAACATCCAACCAATCGCTACAACCGCTGCAAGTTAATAACAGTAGCCCCAATAAGGCTGTTTCTATTTTTCTTTTCATACTTTTACTCTACTTGTTAGAACTGAACTTGTAATCCGAAATTAAATGAATGCGAGTAGGGATAGTCTAAACCTCTTTCTCGTTTCACTGACGACCAATAGAAGAGGTCTTCTACTTGGAAAGTTAACTTCAAACGTTCCATCATCATTCTCTGAGTAATATTTTTAGGGAACGTATAAGAAAGACTTAATGATTTAAACTGAAGGATATCGTTATCCTGTATCATACGCGATGTCAGATTTGTACGCGTTCTATCTTTAATATCTTTAAAAGCAGCAATGTCACCCGGTTTCTGCCATCTTTCCGTCAATACACGACGGTCTACATTGTAACGCAAGTCAGCATTTTCCACTCTGTCTACCAATGTTTGATTATAAATCTGACCACCATACTGATATAGGAAACTCATATTCAAATTAAAACCATGCCAATCGGCATTCGCTCCAAAAGAGCCGGACAAGGTTGGTTCGGTATCCCCACATGCCACTTTATCCGCAGCACTCCAAGTGTAGGTTGTATTTCCATACCGGTCTACATAAACCTCTTTACCATTCATTGGGTTAATTCCCAATGAGCGTACAGCATAGATAGTAGTTGTAGATTCTCCTTCTTTGTATTGTGCCTGAGGTTTAGCCGTTTCATAAGAGCCATCACGTTCCGGTTCATAATGGTCTTGGTCATAATCGACCTTTTCATTTCTAGCTTTTAATGAATTGGATATTTTCTTAATCACGTTCTTATTATGTGCCAAACTTCCGAAGAGAGATACGGTAAGCTTATCCGAACGGAAAGGAAATCCTCTCAATGACAACTCGTATCCGGAGTTCTCCAGCTCTCCCACATTGTCTCTGAAATAAGAAAATCCATTGGATTGCGGTAAAGTAATATCAGCAAGCAGTCCATTCGTCAGTTTATTGTAATAACTGAAACGGGCAGAGATTCTATCATTCAAAAAGCCTACTTCCAAATTAGCGTCCAACGAACGGGTTTTCTCCCACTTTAAATCTTCATTACCCAATACAGTGATAACAGCTCCCACACCTCCTGCATAATATTTTCCTTTATAATAGGTATACATATTTTGCGCTTCGTATGGAGAGAAAGAAGCCTTTCCGAGTTCACCCATATTGAAGGTTAATTTCAAATGGTTCATTACCTCTTTTATTTTATAAAAAGGTTCCTTGTGTATGTTCCATCCAATACCAACCGAATAGAACGGAGCAAAACGAGATTTACTTCCAAAAGAAGAAGAACCGTCCACACGTCCGGAAAAATCGAATAAATAAATATTGTCCCAGGTATAACTTAAATTTAAAAGCGCTCCGCACAAACGTGAAAGACCTTCGGTACCATCTGGAGACTGATTGATAAACTCTTTACCGAAAGAGATGTAATCCATACTTCCTGAAGGGAATCCCCGTACTTCAAAACTTGTATTCGCGTATTTTTCTTCTTGGACATTACCACCCAAAACGGCATTTACGTAATGCTTTCCAAATACTTGATTATAAGTAAGCAACAGGTTAGCATCCAAACTATGGCTTCGTTCATCAAAATTATAAGCTTCACCACGATTCGTCACTCCATCTCCTTCCTCGTATGCATAAGTATTATAACGACTGGATAAAGGGTCGACAAAACGATAAGTATGGTCGTTGCGCATGGTATAAGAAACTCGTCCTTTCAACCGCAATGCCTCTGTTATAAACCAATCGAAATCAAAGTTATCTGTAACTTCCAAATATTCGGTTTCATCCCGATGATTCAATTGAGCCTCATACAATGGATTCAACAAAACATAGGAATAAGTCTGATATTGTTGATATTGCTTAATCAACTTTCCATTTTCATCTTTTGTCGGCCAATAAGGATTTGTACTGGCATACTCAGAAAACGAACCATAAGGAGATTCTTTTGATTTAACCTTATTAACAGAGATTTCATTGCGAAACAAGAGTTTGTTGTTATGATTATATTGCAACTTGAAACCTAATCCGTAACGGTCGCGAGAGGATTTCTTGATAACGCCCGGATTATCCTGATAATTCACATCCACTCCATAACGGAATTTATCATCACCACCTTCTATATAAAGAGAATGTTTGTGCCCTAAAATGGTTTGAACAGGTTGAGATAACCAATAGGTATCCACACCTCTTGTTACATTGCTCAGTCTTAAAGCATAATCCATATCTGCCAACTGTTTGCTATATGGATCTTCCGCATCATAGCGGCCTGCCAAACGTTCCGTTTCCAACTTTTCAGCTGCATTCATTAAATTATAGTCGGTCAAATCCGGTGTTTGCAATACACCGTTGAAATTATATGTCACCCGAAGTTTTCCGGCTTCCGGAGCTTTAGTAGTAATTACAACCACACCATTTGCCGCACGGGAACCATATATAGCTGTTGCCGAAGCATCTTTCAGAATAGTAATGCTTTCCACACGGTCCATGTTTAAGTCGTACACCTTTTCGGCCGTTACTTCATAACCGTCCATAATGAAAGTTGGCATATTCGGGTCGTTTTTAAGAGTTGTTTCCGAAAAAGCACTACCTAAACCGGAATCTCCCCGCACACGAATATGTGGTACGGCATTCGGATTGGAACCTGCATTCAGGTCTTCTTGTAAACGGAACGAAGGGTCGAATACCTGCAATGCCTGCATGATATTATTAGTAGAAATCTTTGCCAGTTCATCCTTCTTTACCACTACGGCATTACCGGTGAAACTGGATTTATTCTTAGTAAAATAACCGTTCACCACCACTTCATCAATCATCTGCGTATCTTCTTTTAATATCACATTGATTTCTGTTTTTCCTTTACTCTGAATGGTTTGTGGCTCCATTCCAATAAAAGTAAATATAATTCCACCGTCATGGGGAATATCCAATGCATAATTTCCGTCAAGGTCAGTAGTACAGCCCACAGTTGTTCCTTGCAAGAGTACGTTTACTCCGGGCATCGGGGTGTTTAAATGGTCCTTTACCGTACCTGTTATTCTTTTACCCCCCCCCAGTGATTTTTCGTATTTTACAATAGTAACAATCTTATCTTCAATTTGATAAGAAAACTCAGTTCCAGTAAAAACCTTCTTTAAAACAGATTCTACGGTTTCATTCTTTGCCGAAACCGTAATAGGTTTCATTGCTTTCGTTTGTTCTGTATTGTATACAAAACTCAATCCTGTCTGTTTCCTGATAGCATCGAAGAAAACTTTCACAGGCACCTCTTTCAAATCCAAAGTCACTGTTTTTGAGGACTGGGCATATAGAAGCCCCGGCAACAATAAACAACAACAAAGGAAAAGACCAATAATTCTTTTCTCTTTCATAATTAATTACTTGTTTAATTGGATATTATAATCGTATTTCTCTCTATTTTCATCTTTACGTCTACCGTACGGCTTATAGCACGTAAGGTGGGATTGATAACGCTATACCGGTCTAGCATACCGGTAAAATGCAACTTCTTTAACTCCGGTGATTTGAATTCTACTTTTACATTATACCAATGAGATAAGGTTTGCATGATGTTTTCCAGACTCTCATCCTCAAAAAAGAAATAACCTTCATTCCAAGCGGTGTATTTTTCTACATTCACCTCATCAATACGTACTCCATCTCCTCTACTATTCAACATGGCTTTCTGTCCGGGCTTAAGCAGGGCTTCTTCCTGCATTTCTCCCTCCAATACCACTCCTATACTTCCCTTTACCAATACCACGGACGTATTTTGGGGCGAATAGGCATTTACATTAAAGGAAGTTCCATATTGCTTTATTTTCATCCCCTCGGTTATCACATAGAAAGGACGGTCGATATCAGGAGCTACCTCAAAAAAGGCCTCTCCTTTAAGGTAAACCACACGTGCCAGTTTACCAAATACAGCCGGATACTTTAAGGTTGTATTATAATTCAAATGCACACGCGTTCCATCGGCCAATGTGATACGGAATTCATTTCCAATATGTGTTTGCAACGTATTATCCGGAAGAACCGTATCCTTATCCGCCACTTGCTCTTTTTCCTGAAGATAAGAAAGTTCTCCTTCCTTCAGCATAGCCACAGAACCCCTCCCCGTTGGAATTTGTTGCAATGAATCATCCTCCAGTACAAGTGTCATCCCGTTCCCTGCCACTAAAGTAGCTTGGGAAGAACCCGGATAGATAACTTCCGCCGTTTGCAAATTAGATGGCACTATATAGAAATAAAGCATCATTCCCCCTAGCAGTAGGAGAGGTAGCAAGATGGAAGCGGCATACCGTAACATCCGCCGCATGCGATAAGACGAATCGACCCTCTTCCTGAATTGATTCCATGCTTTTTGAGTTCTAATCTCCCGATATTGACGGTAAGACACACTCAAATTTCGCTCTTGAACCATTTTATCATATAGAGCAACATGCTCAGGCGATTCCTCCTTCCATAAGTCCAATTGTTGTTGCTCTTCTTCAGAAAGAGTACCAAACAGGCTCTTCACAATAAGATGCTCTATATCATTAAAAGATTGTTTCATTTTCTTCCTTCTTTTTAACTTGATACATTAAAGACGATTATAAAAACAAAAAGGGGGACAAAGAACGCAAAAAAATAACAAAAGGGAGTGTTTTTTCTTTTCATAAAGAAAAAAAGAAGCAATATATTTTTGCTCGGAGTATAAAGAACAGGCTAATATAAAGCAACTAATATATTAATGTGCAAAGAGTGGAAAGAAATAAGGATTTGTGAAATAAATTCAAGCTAGTGGTTTTTACCTAGCCTATAAAAACATCTTCTGAGACCCATTATAGACAGGCTTTTCAGATTTGTGCATAAACGTAAAGTAGAATTGTGCACAATTCCACTTTGGATTTGTGCACAAAGGAGATGTTGATTTATGCACAAATCCTTCTTACGTTTGTGCACAAAAAAAATCATGTAAAATATTTACTTAGATAATAGTGTGATGCTACCTATTTCTAAAACGAACTAGGGAAGCATTTCAAAAATAGAAAAGAAGTAAAACAAAGAGCCTAATTTGGATTTAATCTGTTTGACAGCTCTTTTCTTTTGAGTTTTTACGGTTTCAACAGATATCTGTAAAATAGAAGCAATCTCTTCATTCTTGCGTCCATCCATATACATAAGAAAGATTTCACGCATCTTCTCCGGCAAACCGTCTATCTCTCTGTAAAGAAGTCTGCGGATTTCTTCTTCCTGAAGGTCTTGTTCCACAGAGATTTCCCTATACGCATCACTGACAGAAGAAATATATTGTTCTTCAATATCCTGATGCTTTAAATAGTCAATAGAAGCATTCCGAACGGCATTATACAGATAAACCCGAAACGACACAAACGATAAGAAAGTAATCCGTTTCTCCCAAATAGCTACAAAAAGTTCCTGCACAATATCCTCAGCTACATTCAAACGTCCTACAAAATTGACGGAATACATCACTAAGGCATTGTAATACTCCTCATATAATATCTTATACGCTGAGATATCCCGATGATTAATTTTTTCAAGGAAACCAAGCTCTTTGTCCATCGTACAACTATTCTTACTGCCTAATGTAGTCAAAAAGGAGACTAAACGTTGCAAATATACAGATTTATTTAAGAGTTGCTTACCTTTGTCAATAAATTAACACACTACAGATAAAAGTCCCTCCTTATTTTCTATTCGGTTAATTCTATCTGATTGTTCTCAGCGTCAAGTACGCAACTTTCGTAATAGCCATCGCCGGTAACCCGGGGACCGCTTACTACGACATAACCATCCCTTCTTAATTCTTCGGTCACACAGTCTACTTCTTCTTTGCTTCCCAAACTGATGGCGAGGTGGATATATCCCTGTTGACAGATAGATTTGCCACGCTCTTCAGCATCCGGCCGAGACATCAATTCTAGCCTTGCACCCTCCTTAAAGGAGAGAAAATAGGTTTTCAATCCGGTAGTGGGATTGTGGTACATTTCACCAGCGGTTGCTCTGAAATAATGAATCCAAAAATGTTTGGCTCTCTCCAGGTCTGAGACATAGAGAGCCAAATGGTCTATCTTTATCATTGAAGAAACTTTTTCGATATTTGTATCGAACCATAACAACCTAAAAAGGTTTATCATGGTTCGATTCAAGTATTCATTCTTTATACGAATTACGAATGAAAGAAATTATCACTTCGCTCCGGAGTGAAAGAAAATAAAGCTCTAGACTCCTTCTTTATGCACGATGCACGTGCACACTATGTATCCTTCCGGAAACTACCGAATTTTAACTCCTAAACCCGCTTAGGAGCTGATAACTCCTTTTACTCTCGATTCGCATTATTTATATTCAAACGGAATAGTAGCACGAACATCTTCGGCCGAAGCGGCAATATACGCTTTAAACTTACCCGGTTCTACCACCCACTCATGCTTTTTATCATCGAAAAACATCAAATCTTCCGGAGTAACGGAGAACTTCACTTCTTTCTCTTCACCCGGAGCTAGAGGAACTTTCAGGAATCCTTTCAATTCCTTTAACGGACGAGGCACACTGCTCTTCTCATCACCTATATACAATTGAACAATCTCTTTCCCTGCCACACTGCCCGTATTCTTTATGGTCAGGGCTATCTCTATAGAGCTATTGGCTTGAAGTGTTTTAGAAGAAATTACAGGCTTACCGTATGCAAATGTCGTATAACTCATTCCGTAACCAAAAGGGAAACGGGTTTTTACCTTCTTGGTATCGTACCAGCGATAACCCACCAGAATATCCTCCTTATACTCCTGCTTGATGCTGTCGCCCGGATAACTGATTGACCCCATGGCTATGGCAGGACAATCGGACAGTTTTACAGGATACGAAAAAGGCAGTTTTCCACTCGGATTCACAGCACCGCTCAATATATCAGTCAAAGCCGGACCGTTCATAGAACCCAGATACCACGATTGCACAATACTGGGAACCTCCTTTATCCACGGCATCTCTACCGCATTGCCACTGATAAGCACCATCACCAGATTCTTGTTTACAGAGAGTAAAGCTTCAATCAATTCATTCTGCTGAAAAGGAAGTGCATAAGAAATCCGGTCGCCCGCCTCGCAATCCTGCTCATGGTTCTTATTCAGTCCGCCTATATAAATAATCAAGTCGGCCTCGGCAGCCTTTTTTACAGCCTCTTCGCGCAAAGTCGTCATTTTAGCCTGCGGCACTGCATCAACCTTTCCATAGCGCGGACGGCCTGCCATATATCCTTGCGCATACTCTATACTACTTCCATAGGTCGCTTTTAAAGCTTCCAACGGAGAGATTTCTTCTTTTACTTTCAATTCGGAAGAGCCTCCGCCAACTGTCAGACTCCGGGTAGCATTATCACCTACTACCAATATCTTTTTATATTGTCCGGGAAGAACAGGCAATAGCGCATGATGTTGTTTAGTCGCCTCATTTTTCAGAAGCACAATGCCCTCGGTACCAATTTCACGAGCCACCTGATAATGCTCTTCCGTTGCCATCGAGCCATAAGGCTTGTTACGGTTCATGGCTGTACGGAAAATAAGTCGCAATACACGTGCCGCCTTATCATTGACCACTTCCATCGGAATCCGACCCTCTTTAATCATGTTCAGATAAGCCTTACCCAAATAATAGTCGTCGTACGTATAAGCCGACTCCGAAGTTAAACCATTGGTATGGGAACCCATTTCGATATCCAACCCATACATGGCAGCCTCGTACGTATCGTGGGCTGCGCCCCAATCGGTTATCACACAACCGTCGAACTTCCATTCGCCTTTCAATATCTCATTATTCAACAGCTTATTATGCGTAGCATGGGTTCCCCGTACCTTATTATAGGCTCCCATGATGCTCCACGCTCCCCCTTTTTCCACAGCCGCCTTAAAAGCAGGCAGATAGATTTCGTACAACGCCCGGTCGCTTACTTCTACATCGATATGTCCGCGCCATAATTCCTGATTATTCAGCGCATAATGTTTTACACAAACCGCCACACCGTTCTTCTGTACTTCGCGGATATACGGCACACACATCACAGAAGCCAGATAGGGGTCTTCTCCCATATACTCGAAATTACGTCCATTCAGAGGAGTGCGGTAGATATTTACTCCCGGTCCCAGCAAAACATCCTTTTTACGGTAACGGGCTTCCTCGCCTACTGCGCGTCCATATTTAGCAGCCATTTCTGGATTCCATGTAGCAGCCAGACAGGTTAAGGCAGGAAAAGCCGTACAACTATCATTTGTCCAGTTTGCATATTTCCAGTCATTCCAGTTTATCTCAGCGCGTACACCATGAGGTCCGTCACTCATCCACAACTCAGGAATACCTAACCGGGGGCAACCCGGTGAACTGAATTTACCTTGCGCATAGCTCATACGCACTTTCTCCTCTAATGTCATGCGTTGCAAAGCATCCTGTACCCGTGCTTCCAGAGGTTGGTTATCATCTAAATAAATCGGATTCTGTGCGACAAGTGGTACAAAGACCATTTGCATGGCAAGCAGAGTGGTTAAAAAGAAATGTTTTTTCATTATTCTATTATATTCTAGTTATTAATCGGTTTTAGATACAAGCAATACCTGTTTTCCCTCACGTATATTCTACCTCAGGTAGAAGAATTCATATTCCGGAGAAACACAATTTTGGCTCTTTTACTTATACATCTCACTCTTCGGGCATCTGAAACGGAGACAATCCCTTTAGCATCACACCTTACTTTATTCAACTTCAACAGTAAGCACTGCCTGCCGCAATCTCTCCGAAGTAGCTGTTAAAACTGCTTTTCCCGGAGCTCCTCCTATACTTTGCAACACCACTAAACATTTTCCATAAAAGGCTTTACGCTTATCATCCTTAAAACGTTCCAATGATATCGGACTGCCGTTGTCCACTCCCGCTATCTTCGCACTTCCTTCAACCGAGAAACGAATCAGATTCTCCGCATTGGGACAAAGATTTCCTTTTTCGTCGAGTACTTCTACCGTAACAAAGCTCAAATCCTTCCCATCCGCATGAATCCGCGAATTATCGGCCGTCAGGCGAATACAGGAAGGTTCACCGGCAGTATGAATTTCTTTTTCGCCTACTATCTCTCCATCCTTACGGGCTATGACCTTTACAGTTCCCGGTTCGAACGTCACCCGCCACGCGGCATGCAAGGTGTCTTCACTCTTTTGCCGAATACCCT
>ERZ791796.1068-NODE-1068-length-19873-cov-5.569785_pt1 | contig 19873 bp, 18 predicted proteins | sample MGYA00510311_ERZ791796 | MGnify/ENA primary metagenome ERZ791796 (study PRJEB30046, sample SAMN00792042) | human gut metagenome | study: EMG produced TPA metagenomics assembly of the A metagenome-wide association study of gut microbiota in type 2...
GCATTCGGCTGTTAACCGAAGGGTCGTTGGTTCGAGTCCAACAGGGGGAGCCAGACTTGTGCAATAAAATAGATGCACACCTCGAAAAGCTCGTATTTACGAGCTTTTTTTTGCGTTTTGAGGGTAAAAATTTCAGATGTAAAACCGTAGATGCTTTTTCGTAAAAAAAGGATCTGAACCCTCAACAATTAAACATCGTCAAACAAAACGGCAGACTTTGAGTATATTATTCTCTAAGCCTGCCGATTTGTATATAAAAGAACTTTCACAAAGTTTTCAATACAAATTTATTGGATCTGCCGATTTTGTTGGTATCTCTTAAAATAGAGAAACCAATAGGATCGGCTTTTTTTGTTTTTTAGAGCGGATACTCAGAATTCCTTAATGTAAACGACATGACTGTTGTTTATCCTAATGGAATAATTGATATTATTCTGTGGGAAAACGGAAATGTGGACAAGAAAAATATTCAAAGATTCTTACCGGCTTTTTAAAAGACGGCGAGTCTGAAACAATCAGTCTAGACCCGGAGAAAGTATTGTCGGACATTATTCAGCAAGCAAAAAAACACTTTCTTCTAATTTTGATGACTAAAAAATATAAGAAAGCATTACCATAGGAGCGGCAATCGGATTTCTGATCATAATTTTTCAGCATGGAAAACTGTGCGTAGGATTCTTATGAAAACAAGATTTTACATATCGGGAGGAAAAAATTGAAAAGAAGAATCATTTCAATTTTCATGTCTGTTATTGTCCTCATCAACATAATTGTTCCGGTCTACGCTTCGGCAGCAGACGTCGCTGATAACAATTCGTCTGTCTATATAGGCAACGGTTATGTTGTTTATTATGATATTAAAAGCTCATGGGGCAATAATCAGAATATTGAAATAAAAATCAAAAATATAGGTTCAGAAACTATATCAAACTGGGCTTTGAAATACGACGCTCATGGAGAGATAAGCGGACTTTGGAACGGCATTGCTTACAGCAGCGAAACTCAGCATATTATAAAAAACGCAGGATATAATTATGAAATTCAGCCCGATCAGGAAGTGAATTTCGGTTCCTGTGTGACAGGAGAAGGTCTTGAAATTCCAAAAGCTTTTGAAATCTGTTCACAAAGAACCGATAAAGCAGAAAATGAATATATTGTTTCGCTGAATGTTACCAACGATTGAGGTAACGGTTTTACCGGTGAAATAAAAATACAAAATCTCTCAGCCGAACCAATAGAAGCTTGGCGACTCAATTTTGATACTAATTTTACAATTGAGGATATATGGAATGCGAGACAGGTATCTGCAGATGCAAATTCATATTCTATTGCAAACGACATTACAACAACCCCGATAGCAGCTAATGAAACTAAAACATTTGGATTCAAGGCTTCAAAGGAAAGAGGTGTAACAGCGGAAATATTCAACTGTATAGTTAATGGAGTGACTATTAACGAAAACTTTGAAACTCTTGAATTTCTTGAAACGGGTCTTGTGCTGACTTCTTTTGCACAAGACAATTAAAATACGATACGGATGACGACGGTATAAGCGACGGCGATGAAATAGCTCTAGGACTTGATCCTTTAAATCCGCAGACTTTTGATGTGCCAGATTCCGAATATATTTTTGAAGTTGACGTTCCGCCAGATGTCGAAAGCTTTTCAAATATTAACACCGATACAAATCCTTTCGAGGTATCGGATAAAATAAAAGCTGCAGGAAATATTCTGTCAAATCTTGATGCAAGAGAAAGCCTTTACTCAAAAGCAATGACAAATGATGCAACTTTAGGAATTTGTCCGGAATTTATTTACGATGAGGGTTGCAATATTGAAGAAGCTGTGATACAATTTAAAATAGATGACGAGAATGCAGTCGAAGCAGATACTAAAAAGGCTGAAAATTCTGAGTTCTATACACTGTTTCCATTGATTATTTCAGTATTAGAATTAGTCAATCAAGGCATATCTACTGCTTTTTCATGTATATCGGACCTTTTCAGTAACACGGTCAAAACTTGTAATTAATGAAATAAGAAGATTATTGAACTTAGAGGAGGATTTTTTTGATAGATGGCAATAATGAGTTAGAAAATCATATTTACTATGTTTGCTTAATAAATGTTATTTTATTTCTGATTGGCGTATTTGCGGCTTATGGTGTTTATTATGAATATTTGTATGAAGGGATATTCACTAACGGTATATCTGATTTCAAAAGATTGATAATATTTAATTTTATATGCTATCTTTTGGTTGTGTATAATGCCGCAGTCATTATAATGGCTATGGGTGAGGGCCTTTTGCTAAGTGCAAGATATAGGAAATTTAATAAGTCAAAAAAATTAGGCTTGAAAATTATTACATCAGCCGTAATAAACCATGATAAAGATTTTTTGTTAAAAAATCGGATACGGATATTAGTTTTTATTTGTTTGCTTATAGGAGTAGGTGCAGGTATAAATAAAATATTTGAGATCAGCAATATGACAGTATTTGAACAGTTGTCTCTGATATCCGAAATAAATGACGATATAGAATATGATGATCCGATAAGTATTGAAACCGACAGCATTGAGTTATACGATAATCGAAATATTTGGGTAGAAAACAGTGATGGTGTTAATGTAAAACGATCACTAAAATCAAGTCAGGTCGAAACGATCAAGGGCGACAACGGATTTCAAAAAGAAATTCCAGTTGAACGGCATTTTCGAATCTCATATTATAAAAGATCAGGTTATGTAAAAGAAGTTCTGGATATAACGGATACCTCCGATTACAATTTGTCACTTAGTTCTCCATCATATTCATATTTTATAAAACAAAATATTGAAATAAGATTAAGCGTCAATGAAAACAATACAATACTTGTAGAGCGTTCTGGTATTGCAATGTATGATGATTTAGATCCGAAAAGCGTAGAATTAGCTGAGATGGAAAAGAAAATATATTGGTACATTACCTGTGACGGCGAGTTCTATAAGCGCAGTTTAGCTATTCGGTCAAACTGGACAAATATTCTAACTTTTGCTCCTGCCGGAGATTACGCTGTCACTCTTGTTTTGGATAATGACGAAGAAATCGAAGATCAAGCCCCTATCAGCAATACTATTTTATATTCTAAGAGGAGTAAGAATAGTAATTCTGAAGAGTATGAGAGTGTACCACTGGAAAAAGAAGATTGATTATTTTAGGGGAAAAAACAATGACCCAATTCACAAAATCATTCCTATGGCGGTTCATATTAGACATTATCTTATTGGGAACATTTGTTAGGTTTTGTCAAAATATCATTTTGACAATTACGTCAAGATTCATATCAACCTATTCGACCCCGTTTCTAGTTATTGAAGCGATTGTTGTATCAGCAATCAGTATGCTATTTATCTGTTTTATTACATACTGGAATATCGGTGTTATTTCAAAGAAAGGTTGTTATGATTATCCGAATGATTCGGATAAATGGTTCAGAAATTTTGCGTTTATAAATATCGGTATAAATCTTATCACAACCGTTATCAGCTTCATTCAGTGGAGAGGAAAAGTAGCCGAACAAAACTCCAGGCTTGACAGATATGCAGAGAATGCATATCTTACCGAGGCAGTTGAGCAGACCAGACAGCAGATAAGCAGTCTGAATACAACTTTGATTATCTGTCTTATAATTGAAAATGTAAAGGGAAAAATATGAAAGCTATTAAAACAATTTATAATAATTGCGGTTGGTTTTTGTTAGTGCTGATATTCGGAAATATATTATTGAATTTTTTTGCTCCAAACTCATTGATTGGTCAAGAAAATATAAATTTAGTTTGTTTATTTTTGGAAATTAAAGCAATCTCAGCAATTGTACTAGCTTTTTTATGATCATGTTTATGATAAAATCGGCTGTAACATTCTTTAATGAAAAAGGTTACGGTTTAGGTCATAAAATTGTTGGAGTCGTATTTTCGTGTTTTGTTTCAATATTGTGGATGAATTTTATATCTGTTCAGTCTCAGTATAGTACATACGGCATAAAAAACCTAATTGAAGAAATTTCTGTTGTGCAAAAAATAAGCAACGGAAGTGCTTTTAAGAAAACTATTAATTTAACCAAGCAAGAAGATAATATTTCGGTTTATACAAAAAAATCGAAAAAGTCTTCTTATCCATCACGATTTCAAGGTGTTCAGGCTACTCAATTGTATAATTTTTATGGAGTTTATGCGGATTCAGACAAATTAAAAGTATATAATGAAAGCATAAATACTCAACTAAGATTAAGTCTTAGTAAATCAGAGTTTGACTATTATAATGACTTGATAAAATCAGCTAATAACAATGATGAGTTTCAAATTGAGTTTTATACTGATAAAGATGGAAAGAATTTGGGATACATAGAATCAATTCAGTTGGTTGAGAAAAAAAATTCGCCGTCATATTCAGAAAATATATCTGTGAAAGAAAATTCTGATTTATATACTGTTACAAAGAGCGATAATTCAGAATTAGAAAATATATGTTGGCTTATAGTCAAGGACGGTGAAATTCAAAAAATTGTCGATGCAAGTGAAATAAACGAATTCAAATTGCGAAAGGATGTGCCGGAAGGAGTATATACAGTATTATTGTGTACTGATTATGATTCTACCACACATTCATATACACAAGTAAGCAACGCTATTGAAATTATAATTTGATAACAGGAGAAAGACATGACCAAATTTACAAAATCATTTTTATGGAGATTTATATTAGATATTATCTTATTGGGAATATTTGTTAGGCTCTGCCAAAATATTATTTTGACAATTACGTCAAGATTCATATCAACCTATTTGACCCCGTTTCTTATTATTGAAGCAGTTGTCGTATCGGCAATCAGTATGTTGTTTATCTGCTTTATTACTTACTGGAATATCGGCGTTATTTCAAACAAATGGAGAGCTATGAAGCTTTGAGGGGTTTATAAGCTTCATTGATAAGTGGATAGAGAAAATGACCAGATTGGTGATTGCGTGAAAAATACAGGATAGTTGTAAATATGTTGAATTATCGATACTACGAAAAAGACCGAGTAAGATGTTCCGGTGGAACATTTTGCTCGGTCCGATTATTATTTGACTTGAATAGTTGCTATGTTGTAATATCAGACCTGAGCCGCATATACTCCGTAGATCTCGGTATAATTAGAGGTAAATATGTGAAGCTGTCCCGTATCATAAATGCTTACTCCGTAGTTGCTGAAAGCTTGTGCAATGTCATCGTATGAGTAGAATGCAACTCCTGACGACACCTCACTTGCACTAATGCAAATATCCCAGCTATATGAGTACTTGTTTTCAAGGACCAGCATAGGAGCGCTGTCACCGCTGTAAACAATAGCAATTTTATAGCTATCGCTTATATACTTTAACCCGTCTGAAATCGTGAGATCTGAACAGACAGGTATACCGCTTCCCATTTTATTTTGTAATAGTCACCAATCACATAACACTGTTATGTTTCAATATCATATAATATGCTGAAAATATGGTAAATGTATTGACATATCGGGCGTTATATGCTAAAATAACAGTGTTATGTGAAGCGGAAAGCGGGGTGCAGTAATGGGTGACGAACTTGAAACAAGGGAAAAGCTGTTGGAAAGTGCAATGACCGAGTTCTCTGAAAATGGTTATATGAAGGCTTCTCTGAGAAAAATATGCGCTGACGCAGGCGTGACGACCGGTGCGCTGTATTTCTTCTTTAAAAATAAAAATGACTTGTTCAAGGCTATTGTCGATGAGCCGTTGAAAGAGCTTTGCAGGCTTCTTACGGAGCATTATATGCAGGACGCTCAGGATATGGATAGCGAGGACCCTGCGGTGCTGTCTGCTGAGTATCACATTGATACTCACACCGACCTTGACAAACTTGTTGATTATATGTATCTCCACTATGACGTTTTTATGCTGCTGCTCACGGGTGCGCAGGGGTCTGAGTATGAAAATACTGTGGATATGATCGTAGATATGACAGAACAGGGCTTTAGGATATCAGCGGAAAAAGCTGCCGCAAGAATGCCTAACTGCCACGTTGATGAGTATATGCTTCATTGGATAACCCATATAAGTGTTGACGCCTACACTCATTTGCTAACTCACGAGAGAGATGTGGAAAAGGCAAAGCTCCATATGCGCAGAGTAATGGAGTTTCTAATAAAAATATGGTTTACAATGATAGTCGAGGATTAGAAAATTGCCGCCTGCGGGCGGTAACTTTTAGAAACCTACATAACAACGTTATGTGTGAATTTTGTATCTCAAATGTCGACGAAATGTGCAGATATGCACATTTTTATATAAAGTAAAGTTAGCTAAGGCTAACTTCTAAATGGAGGAAATGATATGTATTTGGAGATCAAAGATGTGAAGAAAAGCTACGGCAGTGATGCCAGTTATATTCAGGTGCTAAAGGGTATCACCACAAGTCTGGAAAAAGGTCAGATGTGCGTTATTCAGGGTACGAGCGGCTCTGGTAAATCCACGCTACTTAACTGCATAGGCGGTCTTGACACTATGGATAGTGGCTCTGTTAAGGTCGACGGCAAGGAGATTTTCGGTCTTAAACCTGATAAGCTTGCCGACTACAGAAAGGAAAATCTGGGCTTTATCTTTCAGTTTTATAACCTCGTTCCAAATCTGACAGTTGTGGAAAATATTCAGGTTTGTGAATATCTTTCAGATTCGCCACTGGATATGGAAGAACTTCTCACAACGTTGGGACTTTCTGAACACAGAAACAAGTTTCCGTCACAGCTTTCAGGCGGTCAGCAGCAGAGATGTGCTATAGCAAGGGCGCTGATAAAAAATCCAAAGCTGCTTTTGTGCGACGAGCCTACAGGCGCTCTTGACTCCAAAACTTCAAGGGATATTCTCATTCTGTTGGAGAAGATAAACGAAAAATATGGCACAACAATGCTTATCGTTACTCACAACAACGCTATAAAAAATATGGTGCATAAGGTAATAATCGTTAAGGACGGACTTATCAAAAAGGATTATCTTAACGAAACACGCATACCTGCCGCAGAGCTGGAGGACTTGTAATGAACAGGGTACTCAGAAAAAGGCTCGGACGTGAGCTTAAAACAAATTTCGCACGTTATCTTGCGCTTGTATTGCTTATCGTAATGGGAATGTACATAATAGTTTCCGTGGTTGCAAGCGCAGACACTATCATCGACGGAACAGCCGAACATGGTAAGCAAAACAAGGTCGAGGACGGACAGTTCGGCGTTTTTATTCCTCTTACAGACGAGCAGGAAAAGGAAATAACAGACAAAGGAATTACTCTTGAACAGCATTTCAGCATTGACGTTACCGCAAAGGACGGCTCAAAGCTCCGTGTTTTCCGCAAAAGAAATGACATTGACCTTATCGAGCTTGACAGCGGCAGACTTGCTGAGAAAAAGGGCGAAGCGGTAGTCGAAAAGCGTTACAGCGAGGAACACTCTCTGTCAGTGGGCGATAAGCTTACAGCAGGCGGTGTTGAGTTTGAGATAGTTGGAATAGGAACTACACCTGACTATGACACACCTTTTGAAAATTTCTCTGACACGGCTGTGTCAAGCAAGGGCTTTGGACTTCTTTTCGTAAGCGACGATCAGTACGACTATTTCAAAAATGACAGCGATCAGAAAGCCGAAGACCTTTGCTATGCTTACAGACTTAACGGCAAGGCAACTGATGACGAGCTGAAGAAAATGATCGAGGATTTTGACTTTGATTATAAAAAAGTCACAGACAAGTATTATCTTGAAACTATCAAGGACGTCTTGAAACAGCGTGACGATATTTCAAATGGTATCGACAAGCTCTATGACGGCTCTCAGACCCTTAAAGACGGTGTGAAAGACCTTTCTGAGGGAGCAGACGCTCTATATGACGCAATGGGCGGACTTTACGAGGGTGCAAAGGCACTCCCAGAGGGTGCGAACGCTATCACGGCAGGAGTTAAAGCCGCATATGACGGCTCAAAAGACCTGTCAGAGGGTGCAAGATCTGCATACAGCGGTGCAGAGAGCCTTGCGAATGGTATTGACAGCTTCAAAAAGCAGGCTGACGAGCTTCTTGACGAGGTTTTCACCATTGACCTTGACAATCTGACAATGTTCGTGAAAAAGGGCGACAACGTTCGTATAGCTGGTGCGGCAGGTGACGTTGTCATGAACAAATATGCAGGACTTGGTGTGGGTGTTATACTTATGGCACTTCTTACTTATGTTATCTCTGTTTTCGTCATTCATCAGATTCAGCGTGAAAGCAGTGTTATAGGTGCGCTTTATGCACTCGGCGCAAAGAAAAAAGATCTTATCCGCCACTACGTAACGTTGCCGACTATAGTTGCATTTGTTGGCGGAATAATCGGTGCGGTCATAGGCTTCTCACCTGTGGGGATCGATTATCAGCTTCTCGACAGCTACGCATATTTCTCGCTCCCTGATTTTACCCCTGTTTATCCTTTGTATCTTATCATTTACAGCGTTGTAATGCCGCCTGTTGTTTCGGTGATAGTTAATACCCTTGTGATAAACAAGCGGCTTTCTCAGACGGCTCTTTCACTTATCAGAAACGAGCAGAAAACAGGTCACTACAGCAGAGTGAAGATAAAGAGCAGGAATTTTATCCGCAGATTTCAGATACGCCAAATGCTTCGTGAAATGCGCACAGGCATAACAGTGCTTCTCAGTATGCTGTTTTCACTGTTCATTCTTATGCTTGGCGTTGATTGCTACTATCTCTGTGAGAACGTGAGAAAAGACACTATAAATGACACAAAATACGAGTATATGTACACTCTGAAATATCCGGAGGAAAGCGTTCCGGAGGGTGGCGAGGCTTGCTTCGTAAAAACGCTTTCAAAGGAACAGCTTGGCTATAACCTTGATGTCACCGTTATGGGTATGGACAGCGACAACAAGTATTATGATGTGAAAACACACAAAGGCAAGAGCTTTATAACAGTGAGCCAGTCAGTTGTGGAGCGTTACGGAGTGGCAAAGGGCGATAAGTTTATCCTGACAGACGATGCGACGTCAATGGATTACGCATTCACAGTGGAGGATATCTGCGACGAGCGTGGTGGACTTATGGTGTTTATGGATATTGACAGTATGCGTGAGCTTTTCGGTGAGAGCGACACTTACTACAACTGTGTGCTTTCAGACAAGAAACTTGACATTGACGAGGGCAGACTTTACAGCACAACAACAAAATCGGATATCGAGCGTTCAGCGGCAGTTTTCACGGATCTTATGATGTCAATGATAGTAATGCTTATTGCGGTTGCCGTAATAATTTTCTGTTCCGTTATGTTCCTTATGCTGAATGTTACAATAGAAAGGGCTTCCTTTGGAATATCTCTTGTGAAAGTGTTCGGCTATAAGACCAAGGACGTGAAAAAGCTTTACCTAAACGGAAACGCAATTATCATCACATTGGGCGCACTTATCGAGATACCGCTTTCAAAGATGTTTATGGACAAGGTTTTCCCAGTGTTCATTCCAAACGTAACAAGCGGAATAAACCTTGCATTCCCATGGTATGCTTATGTTATAATTTTCGCAGGAGTAATGGCAACATACTTTATCATCACCTCAATTCTTGTAAGAAAGCTTGGCAAGATAACCCCTGCCGAGGTGCTTAAAAACAGAGAATGATTTCTTAATATACAAAAAAACGTACAGAGCGTAATGATGTGACCTCCAAGTTGTTAGATTTTTGGTCTAACTTCTGGAGGTCGGATCATAAAGCTTTGTACGTTTTTGATTATGCCTAATTTGTATTATTGTCTATTTTGGTTATGATAACTGCGGCAATGGTAAGGACAATATATCCTGCTGTGACCTCAAATGGAAATTTTATTATTGCCGTTTTGGGAATCATAAAAGGCAAGGTAGATATTGCACAGCATGGAGGAAAGTAAAGCTTTGCTTTTCGGCAAAGGACGAATATCACAGCCGAGGATAAAACTGCACCAAATGTCAGGGTAAGCCCAAGCTTTTCAGAGATAAAAAATCTTGCCATAACGCCTGCAAACGCAGCCACCGCCATGAGAGCAATTGCGGTGTATTTTCGATTCATAAGCTTTGAGCCTTTGACGCTAAGCTCGAAAAATGCAACTATAAGCGGCGGAGCGATAAAGAATATCTCGTGAAAATGCGCAGGCAATATGCAGATAACAAGCACCGTGATGACTTGTTTTGCTCTTAGTTTGAGAAGCTCTTGGCTTGGTTCGATAGGTCTATATTCATACTTTTCATGCAGACCAAAGTATTCAAGAACTTTTTGAAAAACAAGTATAAATGCTGTCATGACCGCAACGGAAATGACGTAAACAGGGTTTTTTGTACCCATAAGTATCGGAAGTATGCAGGCTGAAATGGCAGGAATGAAGCTAGTTTTTGACAGTGTTATAACGCTCACTGCTACAAGAAGTCCCAAAGCTATACGAAGTATAAGTATCGCAGGGATAAACCGCACTATGCACACGCCTGCGACGGCGGCAGAAACTATCGCTGCAAAAAGCCGTGTTCGAGAGGTGTTCCAAGATTGCACAGGCGCAATTAGCGCACCCATTGCCACTGCCGTTATCTCAGGAAAAATTATTTCCTTTTCCCCGAAGATCTCCGCCGAGCCGACCATAACAGCCACCACGGCAAGGGATATCCCCATAGCTATATTTTGATTTTTATTCATTGCTTCACCTTGATGTTTTTTTCTTTATTATAACATAAAGGGGAGAGGTTTTCAATCGGTGTAAAAAGATAAACCCCACAAACTTTCATAGTTGAAAATTTGTGGGGTTTATTTAGCGGTAGTCGTTTCTAAATTCGTCTTCATCAATGCCGTAACGTTTTCTATTGAGCTTTGCACGTTCCAATTTGGCTTCTGCCTTTATTCGTTCGGCTGATGTTCTGGCATGCTCAAGGTCATGTGTAGCGCTATAAATAGCCAAGTCAAGCCTATTGTTATATCTTGTTACAGCATCGTCCCTATATTCGTCTGTTTCATAGTACATTGTATATATTTTGGCTGCCAAGAAAAATATGCATGCTATAGTAAGTACTATTTTATCAAGTAAATTCGATTTTATTTGAAAAAAGCCAAACCCGCAATATGCTAGAGTACGGCTGGAGAATAAATATACTTCAGCGACAGCATATGCAATAAAATACCACATTTGGTAAAGTAATCTGCTTCTTGTGGCTTCAAAAAGAAAATAGAAAATACGCAAAAGAATATGACCAAAAAATATTATCAACCAATAATTTTCTAAACGATTTCCCGAATCTATGCTTGACATATTCTCCAACCATGAAGCCAATCCCGCTAAAATGAGCCAATCAATGGCACATAAAATCTTACAAATACGATATTTAATTTTACTCTTATTCAATTGAAAATCCCCCAATATTATTTTTTCTTAATACACTGCTTACTGTATTATATCATAATCTGTACTAATACTTCAATACATATGTAATTATTGTATTACTTTATGTAATAATCATTAAATAAAGTAAGTAATTACGCAAATTGTCAAGTCTTGAAAATCGCCGTCAAAGGTGCTATAATGGATTAAAAGCCAAAAGGAGAGTTGAAAAAATGAGAAATATACCTACAGATATTTACATAGAAAATGGAGCGGTAAAAAATCACGGGGGCGAGATAGCGGAACTTGGCAAAAAAGCCATGATAGTCACAGGCAGACATTCTTCTGCGGTGAATGGTTCTCTTGATGATGTCAAGGCAGTGCTTGAAAGTCAGGGCATTGGATATGTGATATATAATGATATTGAGGAAAACCCATCTGTGGAAACTGTTTACACAGCGGCAACGGCGGCGGTAAAACACGGCGTGGATATGTTCGTGGCAGTGGGCGGCGGTTCGCCAATGGACGCAAGCAAGGCGATATCAATGCTTGCTAAGAATGGGATAGTTTGCGAAAATACCGAGTTTTCCGAAAGCGAGAGCGTTGTAAAAGCTGAGAAGTGTGAGCTTTCAGAGAACATTGCCAAGGTGGAGGAGCTTTTGTACACTCCTGCGAAACTACCTTTTTACCCTATAGTCTGCGTGCCTACCACCTGCGGAACAGGCTCGGAGGCTACACCTTATTCTATCCTGACGTCCCACATCAAGCAGACCAAGAAATCTATTGCCCACAAAATTTTCCCGTCACTTGCATTGGTTGACTACAGCTATCTTAAAACCTCCTCATACAGCGGTATGAAAAGCACCTGCGTTGACGCACTTGCTCACATGATAGAGTCACGGCTCAACACCAACGCAAATGCGTTCAGCCGTGCATATGCAGAGGAGGGTATGAGGCTTTGGTCAAGCTGTAAGGGCTGTCTTGAAACAAAGGAGAGATTTGCTCATATGACCGATGATGAGTTCTCAACTTTCATGCAGGCATCAGTGCTTGCAGGCATGGCGATAGCCTACACAGGCACAAGCATACCTCACGGTCTGAGCTATACTTTGACATATGAAAATGGCGTACCCCACGGCAAGGCAGTAGGCGTTTTTCTGTCAGGCTTTTTGAAAAAATACGGTGACAGCACCGAAGCTGAGTATGTTGTAAAACAGCTTCTTGACTTTGATGATCTTGACGCTTTCAGGAATTATATCAGGACGCTTTTTGGCAAGCTTGATATGTCAGAGGAGCTTTGGAAAAAGGACAGGGACGGAATACTTGCCAACCCTGCCAAGCTTAAAAATTATCCTTTTGAGCTTACGGCAGATATGCTTGACGATTACGTTCGCTATTATAACGCATAAAAAAAGCTGTCAGGGCGGTGGCTCTGACAGCTTCTTTATTATATCTCCGCAAGCCTGTCTATCTCTGCAAGCTCAGCTTCTGTGAAGTCAAGGCGGTCAAGACAGCCTATGTTTTCTGTTATCTGCTCAGGACGGCTTGCACCGATAAGCACAGTAGTAACAGCCTTGTTGTGAAGCACCCATGAAAGTGCCATTTGCGAAAGGGTCTGTCCCCTCGAAGCAGCGATATCATTAAGCTTGTTGAGCTTTTCTATCATTTTGTCGTTAAGCTCATTGCCTATCCATGTTTCGCCTCTGCCTACCCTTGAATCTGCCGGTATGCCTTTTAGATATTTGCTTGTGAGAAAGCCTTGATACAGCGGTGAGAACACTGCAATGCCAAATCCTTCAGAAAGTGCAAGGCTGTCAAGCTTATCGTCCTCTATCCAGCGGTTGAGTATGGAATATGAGGGCTGATTGATAATAAAAGGAGTTCTGAGCTCTCGGAAAATTTTCAGCATTTCGGCTGTGTCGGCTCTGTTGTAATTTGATATGCCAACATAAAGCGCCTTGCCCTGCCTTACTGCATTGTCAAGTGCAAGGGCAGTCTCTTCAAGAGGCGTTTCGGGATCTCTTACATGGTGATAAAAAATGTCAACATATTCAAGCCCCATTCTTTTTAGAGACTGGTCAAGGCTTGCTGTGAGATATTTTCTCGAGCCGTTTTTGTCACCGTATGGACCTGCCCACATTTCATAGCCTGCCTTGGTGGAAATGCACATCTCGTCACGGAACTCTCCCATGCCACGGTCGAGTATCCTGCCGAAGTTTTCCTCTGCCGAGCCGTTGTAGGGATTGCCATAGTTGTTTGCAAGGTCAAAATGTGTGATACCGCTGTTGAACGCAGTGTGTACCATTTTTTCCATGTTCTCAAAATTGTTTTTCAGGCTGAAATTCTGCCAAAAGCCCAAAGACAACGCAGAAAGCTTAAGCCCGCTTTTTCCACAGCGGTTGTATATCATTTTGTCATATCTTTTATCGTCAGGTATAAACATTTCAAAAAACCTCCTATATAATCGTGTTAGTGCATAAATTATCCCACTTACTTTTATGATTATAGCATATTGTATTATCTATGTCAATGTGCTATAATTGAATAAGTTATATGATAAAAAATATGTGTGTAATGCACAATAAATGGAAAGATAATAATATGAGGAATGATATGAACAGAAGAATTATCGCTTCAGTATGTGCAGTAGTCATGACGGGAGCAATGCTCACAAGCTGTGCTAAAGAAACAGGGGAAAGTTCAAAAGCAGAGAGTAGTTCTGCCGGATCTCAGGCTGTGACAACAACGGCTGAGCCTGTTGTAACTCTCCCTGCCACCACAAAACAGGTGATAAACTCTGAACCTGCTACTTATGAAAGCCTGAGTGCCGACAAGGCTGAAAAAGAAAGCTTTAAGAAAAAGATACGATCACAAAGCAAGATACCTGTTATAAGCGTCACGACTGCCCCTGACGATATGATAGCTTCAAGGGAGAAGTATACTTCCTGCGTGGTGGACGTTTTCAATTGTGATGAAAAATTGGAGATAAACGAAGCCTCAGCAGGCATAAAGGTAAGAGGAAATTCAAGCGCATATTATGGTGATGTTAGTCAGATACTTGCAAACAAAGTGCCTTATAGGATAAAATTTGATAAAAAGACAAATATGCTTGGACTTAATAACGGCGCAGAGTGCAAAAGCTGGGTGCTGTTGAAATCAGATTGGGATCTAATAAGAAACGATATCGCATTCCGTTTTGGCAGAACTATCATGGGTGACAGCAATTTCTGCTCAGACGGTCAGCTCGTTCACCTCTATGTGAACGAGGAGTTTCAAGGCGTTTATGAGCTTTGCGAACAGTGTCAGATAAATCCAAACAGAGTGGATATCTCCGAGCCTGCGGAGGGCTACACCGACACTGATATAGGCTATTATCTTGAGCTTGACAACTATGCAACAAGCGATGAGGATAACCATTATATAAGCATGGACTATGAAAATGCCACTGTCACCGACATAAACGGCGAAACAAGGCAGTTCGTTCCAGCGGAATATTCTATCAAGAATGACCTCTATTCTCAAAATCAAATAGATTTTATCGACAAGTATCTCAACGGACTTTTTAAGATAGTTTATGAGGCCTGTGAGAACGGCAAGTATTACAAGTTCGATGAAAATTATGACCTTGTGGACTCTGAGGCGACTTCTGCTCAGGAGGCTGTAAGTGCAGTTATGGATATTGATTCTGTGAGGGATATGTATATTCTTTATGAGATCGTACATGACTATGACTGTGGTGAGGGAAGCTTCTATATGTGCGTTGATCTTTCAAAGGACAGTAAATGTCCTAAGCTGAAATTCACTTCACCTTGGGATTTTAACTGGGCATATAATGACAGCACTGAAAAATATTATGCTGGTGCTTTCACAGACAAGAATTTTGTGGCTAAAAACGGCGACCGTTCAAACCCATGGTTTATCATTCTTTGCAAGCAGGATTGGTTTATGGACGCTGTCAAGGAAAAGTGGACAGAGATGAGCCGGGAGAAGCTTTTACAGGGCTGTATAAAAACAGAGCGTGAATATCTTAAAGAGTATGACGCCGACCTTAGAAAAGGCGAAGAGTGGGGTCCTGACTCTGCGGAGGATCTTTTCAATTGGATCGAAAACCGCATTTATTGGCTCAACAGTCAGTGGAAAATAAAGTCTGACGTTAGTAACAGCTCATCTTAAATGATAAATTTTATTCAATTAAGGCAATACCGCACAAAGATTGTGCGTCAGATGCGTAGTCAGATTTTTTGTCAGATTGCACAAAAATTCCGCAGGCATACTGCCGTATGTCAAGGGATTTTTGTGTGATATGACGGAAAATCTGCAAGCAGATGGCGTGCAAAGCCGTCAGGCGGGCTTTGTGCGGTGTTGCCTTAATAAATCAGGCTTGAAAAATGCTGTAAAATCGGTATAATAAGATAGTATCCCCATATTGAAAGGAGGAAATGTCTGCAACGCAGGCATAATAAAATATGACGGAAAAATTATTCAAGCTGAAAGAAAATCACACCGATGTTAAAACTGAGATAATGGCGGGCGTGACGACTTTCATGACCATGGCATATATCCTTGCCATAAACCCGAGCATTCTCGGCAGTACAGGCATGGATCCTACAGCCGTACTTCTTGCCACCTGTATCGCCTCTGTTATTGGAACAGTGTGCATGGGACTTATGGCAAATCTGCCTTTTGTGCTTTCCGCAGGCATGGGACTTAACGCTTACATGGCTTACACTGTTGTGGCAGGCTACGGCTATCCATGGCAGGTTGCACTGCTGGCGGTTTTTGTCGAGGGTATAGTTTTCATCGTGCTCTCTCTTACAAACGTCAGAGAAGCCATTTTCAATGCAATACCTGTGGTGCTGAAAAAAGCGGTGTCCGTTGGCATCGGTCTTTACATTGCCTTTATCGGACTTCAGAATGCCGGACTTTGCGTTGACAGTTCAGCCACTCTTGTTACCATAACAGGCTTCCGCAAGAATTTCACAACTTCGGGCATATGCGCGCTTCTCACTATCGTGGGACTTTTCATCACTATTATCCTATATATCAAAAAAGTACGTGGCTCTATTCTTATGGGTATAGTGGCAACATGGGTAATAGGCATGATATGTCAACTTATAGGGCTGTATGTTCCTGACGCTGAAAGCGGCTATAATTCGCTTTTCCCTACAATGTCGCTTACGGATTTTTCAAAGCTTGGCGAAACATTTGGTCAGTGCTTTAAGGTGGATATGCACAGCATTGGTATCTTCAATTTTATAGTCGTGGTATTCTCTTTCCTGTTCGTTGATCTTTTCGACACTTTAGGCACTCTTATCGGCGTATGTTCAAAGGCAGATATGCTTGATGAAAAGGGCAGACTTCCGCAGATAAAGCCTGCGCTTCTTGCTGACGCCGTTGCCACAACAGCAGGCGCAGTTCTTGGTACTTCCACCACCACAACATTCGTTGAGTCCTCTGCAGGCGTTGCCGCAGGAGGCAGAACAGGTCTTACCTCTATCACAGCCGCAGTGCTGTTTGCACTGTCAATGTTCTTTGCACCTATCTTCACGGCTATCCCGTCCTTTGCAACAGCTCCTGCACTTATAGTAGTAGGCTTTTTGATGTTCAGCTCTATCACTGACATCAAGTTTGATGACGGCAATTATACAAAGGCTATCCCTGCGTATCTTTGTATTCTCTCAATGCCGCTTTTCTACAGCATTTCAGAGGGCATCTCTCTTGGAATAATCTCATACGTTGTTATAAATCTTGTTTGCGGAAAGCGCAAGGATATCACACCGCTTATGTATGTGCTTGCAGTGCTTTTCGTGCTGAAATATGTGTTCTTATAAGGAAAGCTTTCAAAGAACAGTTTTGATACTAGCCATGCTTTCCTGTTCATTCTGCTACAGAATGAGAATTGGCGTAAAATGACAAAAAAGCGGCAGCCGTTACCGACTGCCGCTTTTGTTATATGCTTTTTATTATCTCTCTGAGTTTTTCCGTAAGCACCGCTGCCGCCTTGGTGTGGGTCTTTTCAGTAGGGTGCCAGTTTGCCGCAAAGCCGTCATTTGCGCCGTCCTGCTCATGGAACATCATTGAGCTTATCTTGCTGTCTGCGTGGCTTTTAAGATATATCTTTATTCCCTCCTCAACAGCAGGGAATATCCTCTCGCCCATTATTCCGACAGTGCAGAGAATGTAAGCCTGCGGATTTTTTTCACGAACGACCGCAAGAAAATCAGCATAAAGCTTTGAGAAAACAGCCTGCCTGTCTTTGTAGTCACGGCAGTAGCTATCGTCATTTGTGCCAAGGTTTATAACGATTATCTGCGGAACATATTTGCTGAAATCCCAAGGTATATCCTGCGGAGCAGTGCCTGCAAAATTGCCTCTTGAAAAGCCGTAGCTGCAATAGAACTGTGGAATTGTCTGTTCGCTTATAGGCTCGTCACCTTCTGTGTAGCCTGATACTATGCCATAGCCACTGGCTGAAAACATACTGTATTCAGCGTCAAGTGCCTTGGCGGTCTTGTAGGCATAGGCTTTTGTAACGTCCTCTGTGGCGGTGGTGAACTGGTGGTTTTCGTCCTCATCATCAACACCATAGCCGCAGGTTATAGAGTCGCCGATAAATTCTATTTTGAGCGGTTTTTCAGGCAAAGCCTCAGCACTGCCCTCAGCGAAAGCCTCAATGCCAACTGCTGACATTGGAGATTCTGAAAGCTTTATTATCTCCACCACCGACTTTGCACTTTCAGTGCGGTCTATTATGGTGATCTCTTTTTCAGCGTAGTTTATCATCTCGTCAACTACTCTCTTGCCGTCAACATAAACGGCTATCCTTGCATAGTCGATAGGGTTTTCGCCCACTGCGATATTGTCGCCTTTGAGATTCAAAACAAGCTTTGTGCCGTCAAATGCGAATGACGCACCGCTTCCTGAAAGACCGAGCCACATTACCTCGTCTTTGAAATATACTCTGCCTGTGAGCTTTGCATTTTTGTCAAGCTGTAATCTATCCATACTTTTTCCTCTTTTTCATCTATGATCTTCTTTAGCTGACGCAAAAAGGCTGCGTGTCAGCTCCGTAACAATAAGAGTATAACACACAGCCATATTATTGTCAACTTATGCAAGGGAATTTACATCACCCTCACGCTTTTGCTTAACAAGCAGAGCAGCCACAGCGAAAAACGCTATCGCAAACAGTACCTCGATACCAATGCAGATGAGATATTCCTTTGTGCTGAATACTCCACCGCTCATGCCGAAAAGCATATTGTTGGCTTTGGTGTACCAGTATGCAGGGAACAATCTTCCCACTGCAAGAACGCCTCCTGTGAGCAATTCCTGCGGCACGAAAACTCCGCAAAGAAAGCTCATGCCAAGACCGATTATGTTCGATATAGCAGCTATGCCGTTGTCGCTAAGGTCAAACTGCGCTATTATCATTGCTATGCCTGCGGCGGCAATGATATATACAAAGCTGTTAAGGCAGGCGAGCCAGAATTTCACGTTGAGCGTTTTGCCCCAAATTATTGCGACTATCATAAACAAAAGCCATATGCTAAACACCAAGATACTTGCCCCAAGAGCCGTCTGTCTGCTGTAGTTTGCTGATGTCAGGCTTGAACACATTGTGCGTTCTCGAACGCCTTTTCTGTTTAGCGTCAGTATTACAGGGCAAAGGGTAACAATGAGCATGGAAAGCATAACGTATGCAAGATACTGAAAATAGTAGCCGAATATTGCCGGCATACCTGTTCCGCTCTTGTTGTTAAAGTTTTTAAGCTCCGCCTTTACTTGCTGAGAAACTGCCGTTTGGGCAAGCTCCATAGCGTTTTCTGTGCTTTCACCTGCCGTCATGTATGCCTTTACGCTTGAAAGATAGCCGTCAAGCCTGCTTTCAAAAAGCTGTCCGCCGTAGCTGGAGGGCATTTTGAAATTCTCAAAAAGTCCGTCAAAATCCCCTGCGTTTATCTTGTCGCCAAAGCCCTTGTTTATATAGAGAACATAGTCGGCACGCTGATAATAAACGGCGTCGATGACCTCGTCTTCATCATCTGCAAGCTCCACCTTTTTGTTGCCGCTGAATATAAAGTCCTGCAAACGCTTGCTTTCGGCACTGTTGTCACGGTCAATGACGGATATGGACATTTTGTAGTCCTCATAGTCATTGTTATCTTTTGCAGTATCCGCCATTGTTACTGCTATGACCATAAATATGACGAGATATAATATAGCAGACGTAAGCCTTGTTTTGAGTATTTTCATAAAGGTCTTAAAGACTTGCATATTTACGCCTCCTTGTAAGAACATATCCACCAAGGGTGAACAGCACTGTGTATACCGCCATTGAAATTATTTTCACCGTGAACCGCCTGTAGTCCTCGTAGAGATTAAGACAGTAAAAGCTGTCTGAGATAATGGCGGCAGGGGTTATTTCATTGAATATCGGGCAATGCTCTGCAACAGTGCCTTTCAT
>ERZ791796.1091-NODE-1091-length-19483-cov-6.511375_pt1 | contig 19483 bp, 15 predicted proteins | sample MGYA00510311_ERZ791796 | MGnify/ENA primary metagenome ERZ791796 (study PRJEB30046, sample SAMN00792042) | human gut metagenome | study: EMG produced TPA metagenomics assembly of the A metagenome-wide association study of gut microbiota in type 2...
GAACAACTTAAAGACGTGAAAGAGCGCACTGATGCGCTGAGGAGGTATCTTTGACGTCGACGGGAAGAAAATTCAAGTCGAAGAAGAACAGTTAAGAACGCAGGCTCCGGGATTTTGGGATGACCAAAAGAAAGCTGAAGCCCAGATGAAGTTGGTGAAAGACCTGCAAAAGTGGATTGACGGCTATAATGAGGTCAAAACGCTGGCAGATGAACTTGAACTGGCATTTGATTTCTATAAAGAGGAATTGGTAACAGAGGAAGATGTGGATACTGCTTATGCGAAAGCGCGTGAGGCGGTAGAAGCGCTCGAACTCAAGAATATGCTTCGTGACGAGGCCGACCAAATGGATTGTGTGTTGAAGATCAATTCCGGTGCCGGTGGTACGGAGAGTCAAGATTGGGCTTCTATGTTGATGCGTATGTATTTGCGTTATGCTGAGACAAATGGTTATAAGGCTACTATTGCCAACCTTCAGGAAGGTGATGAGGCCGGAATCAAAACCTGTACGATCAATATTGAAGGGGATTTTGCTTACGGTTATCTGAAAGGAGAAAATGGGGTGCACCGCCTGGTACGTGTCTCTCCTTACAATGCACAGGGTAAACGTATGACATCTTTTGCTTCTGTCTTTGTCACCCCGTTGGTAGACGACAGTATTGAGGTGAATATTGAGACGGCACGTATCTCTTGGGATACTTTCCGAAGCGGTGGTGCCGGTGGTCAGAATGTGAACAAGGTAGAATCCGGAGTTCGTCTGCGTTACCAATATAAAGATCCTTATACAGGTGAGGAAGAGGAGATTCTGATTGAAAATACGGAAACCCGCGACCAGCCTAAGAACCGTGAAAATGCAATGCGCCAGTTGCGTTCTATCTTATATGATAAAGAGTTGCAGCACCGTATGGCAGAACAGGCGAAGGTGGAAGCGGGAAAGAAGAAGATCGAATGGGGCTCGCAGATCCGAAGTTATGTATTTGACGACCGCCGTGTGAAAGATCATCGTACCAACTATCAGACTTCGGATGTGAACGGAGTGATGGATGGCAAGATAGAGGATTTTATTAAGGCTTATCTGATGGAATTCTCTTCACAGGAATCATAAAATACAAAATTAGCAACTGTTATTTTTGGAAAGTTAAAAGATTTGTCCTTACTTTGTTAGCGTTGAACTTTAAAGCTAACTATTATGGGCAAGGGTAAGAAAAAAGTAGCGATTAGTAAGAAGGAAGAAGAGCAGGCCCAGAAGGTTGTCAAAATAGTGTTTGTCTCATTAATTATTTTGGCACTGATTATGCTGATTGCCTTTTCCTTTTTCGGCTGATAATCTCACCACAGGTTTATGTAATCTGTGGTGAGTTTTTTTGTAATACTACTGTAACCGGATTGTCATTCTTGTGTATCCTTGCAGTTGTACTTTTGCTGCGGATTAAGTAGCAAACAACTGAAATGAGTAGAATTACAACAACAGTCGTAACATTATTGTTGGCGGCAACAGCTTTCGGACAGGCTAAAGAAGACGCCGGAGATGGCAAAAAATTAGATAAGCAGACGATGGAATGGAAAGACTATTTGCCCGAGATTCACGGAACGATTCGGGGAAAATACGAATTCCAGACAGAAACAGAGGAAAGTCGTTTTGAAGTACGTAATGCGCGCTTTAGTGTTTCGGGAAATGTGCATCCTTTGGTTGCTTATAAAGCGGAAATCGACCTTTCTGACGAGGGCTCTATTAAAATGCTGGATGCGTATGCACGTGTCTTTCCGATGAAAGATCTTAATTTCACGATTGGGCAAATGCGGGTACCTTTTACGATTGATGCTCATCGTTCTCCTCACCAACAGTATTTTGCCAATCGTTCATTCATAGCCAAGCAAGTAGGAAATGTCCGTGATGTCGGGTTCACTACTGCTTATAAACATACGAGTGGCTTCCCGTTTATTCTTGAGGCCGGATTATTTAACGGTTCGGGGCTTACCAATCAGAAAGAATGGCATAAAACATTGAACTACTCGGTTAAAGCTCAGTTATTACCTGGCAAAAATTGGAATATAACACTCAGCACCCAGATGATAAAGCCGGAATCCGTACGGATTAATATGTATGATGCCGGTATTTACTATCAAAATAATCGTTTTCATATTGAAGCGGAATATCTATATAAAATGTACGGGCATGAGACGTTTAAAGATGTGCACGCTGTGAATAGCTTTGTCAATTACGACTTACCTTTGAAGAAAGTATTCAATAAAATTTCTTTTCTTGCACGTTATGACATGATGACGGATCATAGTGACGGCAAAATAGATAAGACGACAAATGCCTTGGTTATAAACGATTATGCACGCCATCGTGTCACGGGTGGGATCACACTTAGCCTTTCAAAAGCTTTCATTGCCGACCTTCGTTTGAACTTCGAAAAGTATTTCTATAAGAAAACCGGTATCCCGAAAGAATCGGAGCAGGATAAAATCGTAATTGAATTTATGACAAGGTTCTGATTTTTATGATTACTTTTGCGGCATGGCACAAGAAATAGAACGTAAATTTTTAGTTATCGGAGAGTATAAGTCGTTGGCATTTGCGAAAAGTCGTATTGTGCAGGGATATATCAGCAGTGCTCGTGGAAGGACTGTCCGGATACGTATCCGGGATGATAAGGGATACCTGACTATCAAGGGGGCTTCCAACGCTTCCGGTACAAGCCGTTATGAATGGGAAAAGGAACTGTCTTTGCCGGAGGCGGAAGAACTGATGAAGTTGTGTGAACCGGGAATTATTGACAAGACCCGTTATCTGGTGCGTAGCGGCAGGCATATATTTGAAGTTGACGAGTTTTATGGTGAGAATGAGGGACTTGTGGTGGCGGAAGTCGAGCTGGCTTCTGAAGATGAGGCCTTTGTGAAACCGGACTTTATCGGTGAAGAAGTGACGGGCGATATACGTTATTACAATTCCCGGCTAATGAAAAAACCGTATAAGATGTGGTGAACATTAACAAATAAACCGTATATTTGTTCTTATAATAAAAAGGGTAGTATATGGATATGGAACAGTTATATGGTTATGTGCCACGCGAATTGGTAACCTTTATTCTGGTGACTTTATTCTCCTTGTTAATTGGACTTTCACAGCGCCGTATCAGTCTGAAGCGTGAAGGGGAGACGACTCTTTTCGGTACTGACCGCACATTTACTTTCATCGGTATATTAGGCTATCTTCTTTATATATTAGACCCTACGGGTATGCGTTTGTTTATGGGAGGAGGCGCCGTTTTGGGACTGTTGCTGGGACTGAACTATTATGTGAAGCAGGCTCAATTTCATATTTTTGGCGTGACGACTATTATTATCGCCTTAATCACCTATTGTCTGGCTCCCATTGTGTCCACCCAACCTTCCTGGTTTTATGTCATGGTGATTGTGACGGTACTTCTGCTTACAGAACTAAAGCATACCTTTACGGAATTTGCCCAGCGGATGAAAAATGATGAAATGATTACGTTGGCAAAGTTTTTGGCTATTAGTGGTATTATATTACCTATGCTTCCACATAAAAACCTGATTCCGGATATAAATCTGACTCCTTATTCTATTTGGTTGGCAACAGTGGTCGTCTCAGGTATTTCCTACCTTTCTTATTTGCTGAAGCGGTATGTGTTTCATGAATCCGGCACTTTGGTGTCCGGTATTATAGGTGGGTTGTATAGTAGTACAGCCACTATTTCGGTACTTGCACGTAAAAGTCGGAAAGCTTCGGAGCAAGAGGCCACGGAGTACGTCGCAGCCATGTTATTGGCGGTCAGTATGATGTTTCTGCGTTTTATGATACTGATACTTATTTTTAGCAGGGAAATCTTTCTTTCTATTTATCCGTACCTGTTGATAATGTCAGTGGTATCTGCGATAGTAGGCTGGTTCATTCATTCACGGCAGAAACTTCCTAAAGATACTTCTGTCGAGTCGGAAGAGGATGATAGTAGCAATCCATTGGAATTTAAGGTTGCGTTGATCTTTGCCGTATTATTTGTCGTATTTACGGTTTTGACACATTATACTTTGGTTTACGCCGGTACAAGCGGATTGAATTTGCTCTCTTTTGTATCCGGTTTCAGCGATATAACCCCTTTTATTTTGAACTTATTGCAAAATACGGGGAGCGTTGCCGTACTGATTATTACAGCTTGCAGTATGCAGGCGATTGTAAGTAATATACTGGTGAATATGTTTTATGCCTTATTCTTTGCCGGGAAAAGAAGTAAACTTCGTCCTTGGATTTTGGGAGGCTTCGGAGCAGTGATTGCCTGCAACCTTGTTTTGCTATTATTCTTTTATCTTTAAGAAAGTCTCCTTTTTTCTATTTGTCATACAAACATCTTCTTTTTCGTTTGCTTTCTGCTAATAAAAAGATTGAAAAACTTTGTTTTTCTTTTTTCTTTTTGTGTTTTATTAAAAAGTTAGATTTATATTTGTTATCTTGTAATATTTAATCTATTTTTGCGCCTGATTAGCATTGTATTAGGGAACAATGTAGACAAATAAGCAAAAATAAACGCGTAAGACGCAGGTTATGGGAAATGAGGGCGAAGGGCATAGTGCTTTCCTTGTACAAGGAAAGTCGGTGTCGTTTATATGTAAACACAAAAAGATTTGGCATATTTCTAGAATAAAACTACTATTTTGTGTATTGTTTTTATTCTTTTCCTTTTTAGGGGTAGAATGCTATGCTCAATCTTCTATGCGTAAGAAGGCAGTAGAAAACAAGGATTCTATCATGCCTTTTAAATCTCGATGGGCATTTAAAACAAATGCTGTCGAGTGGCTTGTATTGTTACCTAATGTTACTGCCGAATTCGATTTGTTCGGCTCTCCTTACAAACACTACACGTTAAGTCTCGGTATCAAAGGCAACTGGAATACTTCTCAAAATTATAAACCTAGCATTGTATATAATCTGGTTGATGCCCGTATGGAGTTCCGGAAATATTTCCGTACTACTCAACGTAACTTCCATCATCTGGATTCTGCTTCTTTCTTTCAACGGATGAAAGAGGAAGTGTTCACTATTAAACGTTTCCATCCTCGTTATTGGCGTGCCTATTATTGGGGTGTGTATGCTGACGTTGCTAACTATAATTTTAAATTTGGTTCGACAGGAATGCAAGGTTCTGCTTACGGTTTGGGTGTATCCGGTGGATTCAGTATTCCTTTATATGGTTATCGCCAGAACTTCATTGATTTGGAGTTAGGTGCCAGTGTCGGATTTGTATACACTAAATATGATGCGTATAAGCATGATGCTGAAAGTAATTGTTATCCTCGCTTACCTGAAAAAAGTAAGGGAGCCCATTTAGTCCCTTTTCCGGTTGTCAGTGATTTGCGGGTAGCTTTTGTTTATCGTTTCTCTACTTCTGTCAAGAACAAGTATAAACTAATTGATTATGATAAGATAAATGCGCGTGCGGAAGCTAAGCGTCAAAAGCAACTGAGGCGTGATTCTATTAGTGAAGCACGGGATAAGGCGAAACATCTGAAAGAGTTGCAGAAAGACTCTATACGATTGGCAAAAGAAGCTTTGGATCAGATAAAGGACTCACTTAAGAGACAAGATAAGTTGATGAAAGATTCTTTGGAACAAGTGAAAAAGTTGGAGAAGAAAAATTCAAAGGAAGAGAAGAAGCAAGCTGGGAAAGTAGTGGAAACACCTGAGATACAACAATCAACGGAGGAACAGCAACCTGCTCAGGAGAAACAGCCTGCTAAGTCTGACTCGCCTGAACCGCAGGCCGTCGAACCACAATCTTTGAAAGATCAGGGAATCGTGCCACTAACGACTAATGAGGGAGGTGAAGCGTAATGAAAGTGACTGTTATATATCAAATTCTATTGGCTTCCTTGCTTTTGGTCGGTTGTACAAAGGTAGATCTGTGTGATGAAACTACACATCCGCACGTGGTGGACGGGTTCTCGGTTACATATAATTGGAATGAACTGGGCTTGTCTGCTGACGAAATGCCTGAGAAACTATATTTTGTGGCTACTCGTATCCTGAATACACGCCATATAGTTTATCAGACAGATAAAGATGGGAACTTTAAAGTGGAGAAGAGTAAGGAAGAAACGGCAACAACTCCTGATGACGGAAATACTGAGACTTCGGATGATGGTTCAACCACTCGCGATAACTCTGACACCACAAGTCCCGATGACCAGTCCGAACCTCAGAGTGAATATCAGCCTGATATCAAGCTGCCTGGAGGTGAATATGTGATGATGGCTTTTACTGATCCTGCATATCCGATGGTGAAGAAAGAGAAAAAGGATGAGGACGGGAATGTTGTAAAAGATATGAATGATAATGTCGTCATGGAGGAAGTGAAGGACACGAGAGTTGAATTGCATAATTTGGATGAATTCAAGGGAAACGATGCTGTTCACATGAAAGAAGTAAAAATGCGCCATCATGCTTTGGAGAGTGTTACGGATATTGTTCATGATACATGGAAGGATTTGAATCCCGGTATTGAGCATGTATGGGAGGCAGGTCGTAGATTAATCATTTCCCGTTGTGATTATCTGGAACTGAATGCGGGGAATAATTATGAACAACCGTTCAATTTCACCTCTTTAACTCAGCATATTGATATTAACTTTTACCTGGACTTGGTAGAGGTTGGAGAGGGTGAAGATAAACAACAACTGAAACCGGAAGATATCAAATATATTTTTGTCGAGATGTCTGGGATTGTACCGGAAATTTCTCTTTCTACCGGATTGTTGAATACTTCATCTTTGAAAAGGGTGATTGTGAAAGTGCCTGTTCCTACTACTGGAGAAACTATAACGGAAGAAAGTGACAAGAAATGTACTACTTTGAAATGTACTGCCTCTATGGATGTGTTCGGTTTAGTCGGTGGTATGGATAATTATGCGATTATGGGACCGGGAGTTTGCTGTCTGGCTCTTTCGGTGAAGACCGGAACAAAAGAGTTTATTTCTAACGGTATAGCCAACCTTTCCAGAAAGATCAAGGAACTAGGCTTGACCGAAGAAACCGGGCAGGTGAATGAGCGAAGGAGGTTGAAAGATAGCGGTGAATTGACTATTGATGTCCACTTACGTATCACTCCTTCCGGCGCACAAGGTGGAGCAGGTAGTGATGGAGTAATAGGCTGGGACGATGTAACGAATGAGATTCATGTGGATATATAAAAGTATGATGGAAAGAGGTCAAACATATATAAGCGTAAGACAGGTCTTGTGGATAGGACTTTGTATGTTGCTATTGTGCGGTTGTTCCAGAGGTACGTATGTGGGCGAGTTACCGGAAGATGACGATGCACCCTTGACGGAGAAGATTCCTATCGTTTTAGGTTTTGGTGTATCGAGCTTTGATATATTGACGCGTGGAAGTGGAGCTGTCGAGAGTGGAACAAATTTAGAATTTTGGAAGAATGCGAAGTTCTATGTTTATGCATTTAATAAAAATGTAGAAACCGATTTGTCTGTTCGTTGGAGTGAGGCAAATGAAGACATTTGTTTATTGGATGCAAACAGACTCTCGGAAGATGGGGGACAATCCTCCAGCCATGGGAAAGAGGTTCGGGTAAAGGTTGATAATTCGAACTTAATGCCATTTTTTCCTGATGATAAAACAGGCTCGCAGGACATTTACTATAATATGAAGCATACGGATTGGCCGTATAACTTCTTTTCTTATTATCTGGATGATTTGGATTTAACACAACTTCAATGCGTTCGGGAGAAGAATCGTATTTATTATGATGTAGAGTTGGATGGGCGTAGGGATTTTATGTCTTCTGTGGCCGATCCCAAATTGCAGGAAGATAAATATGTAAATAATCCCTATAAACAAAAAATCATGGACCGTGCATATAGCGCCTATTCTGCTAGTCATGGTTTGAATCCTGTATTTAGTTTTCAGCACCATTTGGTGCGTCTGCGATTTGTAATCTGTAGTCCGGAGGGGGGAGGAAGTGTACCTCCTATCGATGAAAGTTTGGTTGTGAAAAAGGTTAGTGTAAAATCTAAAGTTCGGGGACGTTTTACCGTTGCTGTCAATGATCCAAAGGCAAAGGATGATGCAGGAAAACCTTGTGTAGGGCTATCTTTTAATAGAGAAGACTACGCGTCGGAGGAGGCTTATGCGAATAGTGAAGACTATCTGTACTTGTTGAAAAAGAACGGTGAGGAGATAGGGAGTGGCGGATGGTGTCGGGTAATTGACTGCAAGAAGTATTCAGAGTTAAGTAAGGAAGATAAAGCAAAGCCTTCTTTTTTAGGAAAAGAAGATAAGAATGATAATAGCGGTGCCAGCTTGTTGTTGGCGCCTGCTACTACTTATTCGGCACGTATCTTTTTGGATGAAGATAAGTCGAGTGACCCGGGACATGGATTTGTAGATGTTGATTTGGAGCCTAGTGGAGGAGTTGGTTTTGTAGCAGGTGGTGCGTATGTAATCTATTTAACAATTAATAGTTTATCTGATATTAAACCTAATGTTGAAATCGGTGAATGGACACCGGGTGGAGAAACTATATTAGATCCGGATGGGGAATTTGAAGATAAATAAAATGTGAAATTCAAATATATTTATTAATTTAAATTGTATTATTTATGAAACGATTTCTTCTTTATGCAATGATGACAGCCGGAGTGTTGGCGTCTTGTTCACAGGGTGAGAATGATGGTTTACCTCAAGATGATTCTGTAAATGGAGGTACTGATGCAGCTCCTATTCTATTGTCGGCTGTGGCTCCTTCAGCTTCTGTTGAGGCTTCGACAAGAAGTGCTGGTACTGTTGGTGGGAAAGGTGACGCTAATGTTTGGAGTGGTCAAAGATTGCATATTTTTGCATTCCAAAAGGACGCAACTACTGGTGAAACCTATGGTGATAAAATTACAGGTGATAAGACTTTCTTTGATAAGATTGGTATTGCTGCCAGTGACAATGAAACCATAGTTAAATGGGAAAATGATCAGACTTTATATTTCCCTCGTAGTGGTGCTTATGATTTCTTTGGTTACTATGCAGATGATGCATTGGGAGCAAATCCGACTTATGAAACAGGAACAAATACATTATATGCAAACTTTACAATTGATGGCTCTCAAGATCTTATGATTGCTAAAGCAAAATTGTCAACAGAGCAGGAGGCTGCACTTGGCGATGACAAGTATAAAGCATATAGTGCATATACTGCTCGTAAAGGATATCAACCAGCAATGACATTTGAGCACTTATTGACTCGTTTGACTTTTAATATACAAGGTGCAGGTGATGAAGGCCCGGAAAATGTATATGTAAAGAGTATTCGTGTTAAATCAAGAAATACAGGCAAATTGGTTTTTGCCTATGTGAAAGATACGGATAAAGGTGCTGTTTTTAACCAGTTTGCACAGGAGGATATTCCTTTCTTATATCTGCAAGAGAGAAATGAGAAAGGTGTAATGCAAGCATTGGATGCAGATATAACTTTTACAGAAGATGACCTGACTGAGAATATAACAGATTTTAAAGGTACAATCGGAAAATACCATGCGTCTGCAACAGGTGCAAAGCCAAATCCTGTAGGAGAAGCTTTGTTGGTTGAACCAGATGTAACATCGTATGACCTTGAGGTCGATGTTGTGCAATATTATAATAAAAATGGTGGAATTATAACAGATTTGGAACAACGTAAAAATACTTTCCATTTGAATTTGGACATTGCCAACGTTAATCCTCCTGCTGGTGAGCCGAAACCTGCAAAATTTGAAGCTTCTAAATCTTATGATATAACTGTTAAGGTAAACGCTTTGACTGTTATAACTCTTACTGCTAAATTGGGTGAATGGAAAGATGGAGGAAGTATCGTGTTCGATCCTGAAAATGATTTTTCAAATAATGTAAAATAAGTAATGAATATGAAAAAGAATCTTTTATATGTAATGGTAATGGCTGCTGTTTTCGCAGGCTGTTCAAGTGGTGAAGGTTTTGACGAAAAAGAAGGAAATAATACTCCAGTAGAACCGGTAGATAATAGTGAAGTCGAAATAGCTTTCGGAAAGGCAACTACGGTGAGTGCAGTGCAACAGTATAATAATACTAGAGCAGCTCTTGGGGATACCTGGAACGGTGAACAAATTGGAATTTGGGGAGTAGATCGTTCAGAAACTGCAGAATGGAACTTGGTTAATTCTCATATATTTGGGCAAACTGATCCTGTGACTGCTACGGTTGCAAGTGGTGGAGATGTGACTTTTGATAATGGTCCTTATTACTATCCGATGAGTTCTAAGGTTAATTATAGTTTCTATTCTTGTTATCCGGTCGCTAGAACTGCTGTTGCTGCTAGGAGGTCGATTTCTTGTCCATATACAATTGATGGTAAGACTGATATTATGTGGGGAAGTGCAGTTTGTGAAGATAAGATGGTCGATGGTGTTACATACTCAGGTTATAATGCATTATATTTTCGTAAAGTGGTTGACGCACCTGTTCCTGATTTGAAATTTCAACATTGCTTGACTAGATTAAACTTTGTAGTTCAAAAAGGAATTGAAGGGGGAGGAAAACCTGTCCCTGTTGCTGTTCAAGATATAAAAGTCTTGAATGTTCCTACTGCGGCTAATTTAACAGTTGTGGGAGATGGTGCTGGAATCTTGACAGAGTCTGGTGCAACAGGTGAGTTGTCTTTGTATAATGGAGATACTCCTTCTTTTGATACGATTGTTGTTCCTGAACTTGGTCAAGAAAAAACATTGGGAACAGTGCTGTTAATGCCTTCAAAAACAAAAGAATATGAGTTGGAAGTTACTTTGGTAGCCCTCGATGAGAATAACATTCCTACTGGAAAACCAGAAAAGGGTATTGTGAAAATTAACAGTAAAGTCGATTTCGCTCCTAATACCCAATATAAAGTCGCTTTGACAGTGTATGGATTACAGATCGTCCAGGTTCATGCTACATTGGGTAAGTGGGAAACCGGAGAGGATATAACTCAAGAGGTTAATTAAACATTAAAAAAGTGTTTATGAATAAATGGATATTAGGTGTATCGCTTATATTATTTTTACTGACATCTTGTAGTAAAGATAATGATGAGGGTACACCTCAATCTGATGATATAATGAATGGAGGGGCTGAATTGAAATTCAGCTCCGATGTTCTTTCGTCTATCGTGGTTGACGTTGATCCTACTAGAAGCTCGACTCGTGCGCCATTGAGCTCTTTTGAGAACAACTCGCAAATTGGAATTTATGGAATACCGGGAGTTGATGGAGGGAGGAATGAATCATGTAATTTGCGTGATTGTAAATTTGAATCCGATTTTCAAAAATATTTGTTTAATGGTCGATATACCTATGTTTCTGGGTATGACGAATTACAATCGGAATTTCAGGCTACATATCCATCACGAGCAAATCCTGCTCTATATTTGTATGGGTATTATCCTTATACTGACAAGGCGGAATATCGTGAAATTGCCGGAGCTTCTCAGTGGGCTGTTCCATGGCAACTAGATACTGACAATATGGCTAATACAATAGACTATCTTTATACAGGTGAAAAATTCGTTCGATATTCAGAATGGGGACTCAATCCAATTACTTTGGAGTTTCAACATGCCTTTGGTAGAGTGGATTTTAAGTTCTATACGACGAGTATGGCTGTTCTTAATAAGAATTATACTGTAGAGTCTGTTACAATAACTTGTATTTCCGGTAAAAAAGGTTGGATGGCAATTGCCAATGGAAGTATGTCATTTACAACAGAACAATTTACTTCTACATATAAAGTCGTGGATGGTTCTGTCGCATGGAATATACCAGGTGAACCGGCAGCTCGTTTTATGTTTCCTCATACTCAGACGCTGATAAAAGAAGTGACTTGTGTTATGAGAAGCGGAGCTGGAGAGGTTAAGAAATATACTATTTATGATCAATATTCCGGTTATACAATTCCGGTACGACAAGGAGAAATAACAAATATGAATGTTAAATTCTTGCCAAAAGATGCATCCATCTCATCTGCAGTCGATGTAAATTCATGGGATAGCAATACGACTATTGATAAAGATGTAAAGTTATAATAACGACATGACACGAATTGTAAAATATCTGTTCTTCTTTATTTTGCTGCTTGGGGCTGGAGCACAAGAGATGTGCGCCCAGCAAATAGCAGTGAAAACCAATGGCTTGTCACTTTTGGCAGGAGTGCCTAACTTAGGATGTGAACTTGTAGTGGGAGAACGCTCCAGTGTTGATTTAAGTTTCTATGGAGGATACAAACCCTGGGGGACAGATATCAAGCTTATCGGAGTACAGCCGGAGTATCGATATTGGTTTAACGGACGTCCTATGGTGCGTGAATACATCGGTATATCCGCTTTGGGTGCGAGCTATGATATGCATCTGGGAAAACATATTTACGATGGGGATGCTATAGGTATTGGTATAACGATGGGATATTCAATGGTATTGGGAAAACGTCTGAACCTTGAATTTTCGGCAGGTTTCGGAGCCGTTTGTTTCTGGCACCAACAATACTATGAGAATGATAATTTTGAGGATTATCTGATCAATAATCCGGGAAAGACGAATGCGCATGGATATAAATTGTTTCCAGCCAAGTTAGCGGTTTCTATTTCTTATATTATTAGATAGTTAGAAAGTGAGATTGTAGATATGAAAGTAAATTTGATGAGGGTGAACGGAGCTATGAGAATAGCTTTTCTATTGATATGTTATTTAGCTACTTGTGTTCAGTTGAATGCGCAAGCTCCCAAATTAGTGATGGGACGTATTTTGGACAAAGAAGCATCCGAGAAGAAACGGAAACCTGTCCCGTTTGATATTTCTTCTATTGGTGACATAAAGATTTATTATTTCAATACCGTTCAAGAAGGAAAGGATATGGAAGCGGCACTGAACAAAGACAATATCAGTTTGACCCTTTCAGCCATGTACGAAGTACCCGATGCGACGGGAGCTTATCAGATTACTTTACCGGAGACCGGTTCATTGGTTATCAAAGTAAGTACGGCGCCCGCCGTATTTGAAGCAATCAGTGGTCGACGGGAGATTACTACGTATGTAGATATGGGACACATGATTAGTCAGGTAACCGTTGTGGGGCAACGTACAGAGGTAACGTCCATGCCCGAAACGCCCGACCAGTATGGAGATATGATTATTTTGAACGGGGCAAAAGTTGCAGTTCCTCCACGTATTGGAAAGGACAATGCCCGAATGATCGTACAGCCATACGTGATAAATAATAGTAAAGGAAAGAAAGTTGAAATGTATCGTCTGCCTCGTGTATACGATGGTTCGCAATATTATCTGACTCAGGACCGTCGTATGGGATATGATATAACCCGGGATTCACTGGACGCTTTTATCATTGAAAACGAACCCCTCTCGGCGGAGAAGGCTTCCTATATGTGGAATGATACAATCAAACTATCCAATGCGCAAGATAACTTCCAAGTGCTGGCTCTTATGCAGATGGAAGATTATACGCGTCCTTATTATGAACGCCTGTTGGAGCTCTCCACCCGTAGCCCCAGACGTCCGTTACGTTTCCTCGAATATTCGCTCGACCAGTATGAACTGGACCCTAAGAAATATGAGGAAAAACCGAAAGTTGAACGCCGTACCGGTGTGGAAGACATTTCTTTGAGTTTCTTACTGGGGAAGGCGGAATTGGATCCTGAAGATCCTAATAATGAAGTACAGTTGAATAAACTGAAAGCGAAGCTGTTGGAGGTGGTAAATGGCGAAAGTTCTACTTTGAAAGAGCTTCATTTGTATAGCGTTTCGTCACCGGAAGGTTCTTATGCGTCTAATATGGCTTTGTCGCAACGTCGTCTGGCATATGCACGTTCGTTGGTGTACTCTGTTATTCCGGCTCATACGATGCAACGTTTGTATACTTATACACCTAATGATTCGCGAGTTGCTACTTGGTTGGAGGTAGCGGATTTGCTGGAGCAAGATACGCTGCCTGCGGAGGCTGCCGCTATTCGCGAAATTGTAGAGAAATACCCGAAGAACCAAGACCAGCAATTTCGGCAAGTAGCTGCTTTACCATATTATAGTACTATTATAAAAAGCCATCTTCCCAAATTGCGTTCAATGAAGTGCGAATATACCGCAGAAATTTATCGTGCCTTGACGAAGGAGGAAATATTGAATTGTTACCGGAATGATCCTGATTATCATTCGGGAAAAAAGAATTTTGCTTTGTATGAATACTGGCACTTATTCAATATGGTGAAAGATCCTAGGGAATTGGAGGAGCTGTATCGCCGTGCATATCACTATTCTCAAGAATTGACGGGTGGAAAGCCGTGGGTGCTGGCTGCTAATAATTTAGCGGTGGCTTACTTGAAACGCGATACGGTGGATACGGAAGTATTGAAGCCGTTAATTGATTTCTCAGTGAGAGGCTGTAATGTGGAGCGTACGTTTGACGGACGTGTGATTGGTATTGATAATGTTGAGGAGGTGGTAGCCAATCAACTTGCCATGTATTTGAAGAAGGGAGATTTCTCGGAGGCCAGTCGTCTGGCACAATTGCTGCCCGACAATGAGAAGAACAAGAAGATAAAGGCATTTGCGTTCTGCTTGGGAGGATATTATAAAGTGACCAGCGGATTGAATGATGCGGAAATAGCCCGTCGTCTGGAAACATTTGAATTGGTCAAGAATAGTTCGCCTCTTAATAATGTCGTGATGTGTCTGGCGATGAAGACACACGCATGGAATGAAAAAGCGGAGAAAGCATTGGAGGATTTACCCGCAGACGATCCGAAGACGATGTACTTGAAAGCGGTGTTATATTGTCGTAAAGGAGACTTTTATGCCATGCAGGCAGAAGAGGCGTTGACAAACTGTTTCAAGAAGGACAGCAGTTATATCTCAATAGCCGAATGGGATGGAGATATCAGTGAAGACTGTTTCAAATATGCTAAGATGGGGTATGAAGATGCAATGACTACGGGAGGAAATGAATAGCTTAAATAGATAAATAATGGTGATGAAAAGATATATATTGACGTGTATTTGTTGTGGAATATTTGCGGGCGGCGTACTTGCCCAGCAGCAAGATTCCATTGCAAAGATGCGAGATGCAGCAGCTGCTCAGGATTCCGCAATGCAACGAAGAAGCCAGGCCGATACAGCCTATCGTGTGAAGTTCAATGCAATGAAGTATTCAATGCAGAAACGTTATCAGCCTAAAGGGATGGAGTTCAACAATAAAAAGTTCCTTGATAACTTCTTCTTCGGTTTTTGGGGTGGTTACAACCGTATTATTCCACAAGGGGATATGAATCTTTCCGGCGGACCGGAAATCGGACTGTCTGCCACTAAATTCTTTTCTTCTAAAAACGGAATGCGACTCTATGGAACATGGCAAAGCGCCAGTCGCCAGAGTGATAATGAAAAATGGAGCAATTATTCGTTCGGTATAGATCATATATTCAATCTTAGTACGGCTTTTGCCGGATATAATCCTTATCGTATGTTCGAGATCTCTACGGTTGAAGGGCTGGGTGTACATCTCGCTTCTTTGGCTGGAGAGAAAAAAAGAGCGGGCGATTTCCATCTGGGCTTACAGATGAAGTTGGCCACTGGAACGCGTCTGGACGTGTTTGTAGAACCGGCAATCTCCTTTTATACCGATAATATCGATATCTCCGGAGAAAATAACTGGCACGGATATGATATGGGATTTAATGCCCGTGTGGGGATGAATTATCGTTTAGGAACCTTCAAGCAGCGTGGAAGTACGGAAGCAGGAGAGGAGAATTTCTTGGATAATACTTTCATCAGTGCGGCTATGGGACTTCAAGCGCAGAATTCCTCATTGGCCAGGGAACAAGGACTGCTGGGCTCTACAGGACCTGTTTTTAATGTCTCCGTAGGTAAATGGTTTTTGGATCTGTTTGGTTTCCGCTTATCTGCATTCGGATCGTATGATGCGTGGAAAGAGAATCGAAAGGCAGGTATGGACAGAATGACTCTGTATGGAGGCGGACGGGCAGAAGTGATGTTGAATCCTTTTGTGTTGTTCAAGAAAGAAGCGCGTTCTATGCGGTGGGGAGTTGTCCCGATGTTCGGTGTCGAGTTGGGGATGATGAAGAAACAGGATGAGCAGGAGGTTATTTCTAAAACATATACGGGATGGACAGGTGGAGTACAGTTTAAGTATTATCCGATAGAGAACTTGGCTTTCTTCGTAGAACCACGTATGTCCTTCGTACCTTATACCTTTACAGAGAAGACGATTTCCGGAAAAGTGAATGAGTATTCTTTTATGGATAAGTTGATGAATATTAGTGTAGGGGTCGAATTGCGTCGTCCTACTCGTCCGCAATGGCAGCAGTTAGCCAAACTTAGGGGAGATTTTACTCCTTATTATTATACTTCTTATGCTGTCGGCATGACAATGCCGCAACAGTTGAACCGGCCTACTTCACGCCGTCCGGGTTTCATTACCGGAGCTGCGGTCGGACGGCAGTTTAGTCCGCTTTCCGGATTCCGTTTAGGACTTGACTTCAATAATGCGGCTACCCGTTTGGCGGATGCTAAGATTGACCGTTACACTTTTACGAGCCTTTCTTTGGATTATATGTTTGATATATCCAATTGGGTAATCGGTTATGATCCGGAACGTAAGTTTGGTACGGAAGTTTTTGCCGGTCCGGTCATTACCCATCGCTTTGAACCGGGAAAGACCTATTTGGGAGGAGAAGGCGGTGTACGTCCTTATTGGAGGCTAGGTGAGCAATTTGATGTTTTTGCTGAGTCTAAATTGCGACTGTATACGCAACGTTATATCAATTCGCGTGAGGGTAAGGGAACTCCTTTACAGCTCTCTTTTGCGGTGGGTACTTCGTATCGGTTCAGCCCTTCTTATCGTAAGAGATTGTTAGAAAGCGGTTTTGGTGATGGAACATTCTGGGGAAATACTTTCATCAGTGGAGGTGTCGGCTTTCAGTTCCTAAGTGGTTCGGGACGTTCTATGGGAGCTTTAGCTTCGGTAGGGCCTACTATGAGTGTATCTGCCGGTAAATGGTTTCTACCTTTCTGGGGATTACGTTTCTCCGGTTTTGCAGGCATAAGTAGTTGGGGACAGGCTGCGCGTGAAGATGGAACTCTTGCTGACAAGCGAACGATGCAAGGAGGAGTCCGGATAGAGAGTATGTTGAATCTTCTTTCTTTCTGGCAGCATGATAATGAACAACGTTGGGGAATTGTTCCGATGTTAGGTCTGGAACTAGGTAAGGTACGGAGGCAAAATGAAAATATAAAGGTTAGTGCGGCAGGTGCTGCATATGCCGGTGTGACGGCAGGGCTGCAATGTAAATATTACTTCTCCGATCATACGGCATTATTTATAGAACCTCGTTTCTCTCGTATTCCTTATTCTTACAGAGATGTCAACGTTATTGATAATTATGTGGGTCCTCGCATCTCTACGGCAGATAATGTGATGAGTGTGCAGGTCGGACTGGAATTCCGTCGTGCAGGTGGTAAGACGTTGAAAGAGCTGGCTGCTCGCAGAAGTGAATTCGAACCTTACTATTTTGCCTCATGGAATGTAGGTGGAAATATGCCTATTCATCGGGTGAAACTAGATGACGGTTCCGGTCTTGGAGTTTTAATAGGAGTGTCTGGGGGACGACAGTTCTTCCCTTGTTCCGGTGCACGGGTAGGCTTGGATTATGTTGCTTTGCCGGGAAAGAACGGATCGGATGCCCGTAAGCTGATTAGTTTATCGGCAGATTATCTCTTTGATGTGACTCATTTCATGGGAGGTTATAATCCGGACCGTAAATTTGGTGTTGAGTTGCTTGCAGGTCCTGTGTTGTCATTCGGAAAAGAGCCTAATAAAACGAATATCGGTGCGGAGGGCGGCGTACATTTTTATTATAAACTGCTTAAGGGATTCGGTGTTTTTGCCGAACCTCGTTTGCGACTATACACTAAAGATATATGGTCGGGTGGAGATTTGACTCCTGTTCATGCGTCATTCTCGGTGGGAACCTCTTACAGATTTTGATTTATGAGAGTATAACGTGTACTCAAAGTATTGCAAGCTTTTTTAGGGATATTCCTTAAATATAGAATATAAGGCAACTGATTCGTAATGAAGAAGTTGCCTTATTTTTATTAAATATAGTCATCGCCCAGTTGAATTTGGGCGTCATTGACATATTTGCGGATGGAATGTTCTTCGTCTTTACGGCAAATAAGTAGGACGTTCTCGGATTCCGCTATCAGGTATCCTTCCAATCCGTCAATTACAGCGAGTTTTCCTTTCGGTAATACTACCATATTGTCTTTGCTGTTATATAAAAGTGAATGACATTTTAAACTGACGTTACCTTCTTGGTCTCTGTCTGATAAATCATAAAGTGATCCCCAGGTTCCAAGATCAGACCAGCCAAAATCTCCTAGTGATACATATACATTATCTGCTTTCTCCATAATGCCGAAATCGATGGATACATTAGGGCATGCCGGGAAGTTTTCTTCAATAAATGCTTTTTCTCCATCAGTGGCATAAATTTCCTTTCCGGGCGCCAGTTTAGAAGTCAGCTCGGGCAATAAGGATTCACTCGCTTTGATAATGCTATTTACATTCCACATGAACAGTCCGGAATTCCAATAAAATTCTCCACTTTCTACAAATACCTTAGCTAATTCCAGTTCCGGTTTCTCGGTGAATGTTTTTACTTTGTAGAAGTTATCTCCGGCAGGCTCGGCGATTTGTATATATCCGTATCCGGTTTCCGGTCGATTAGGCTTAATTCCTAGTGTCAGTAGCTTTTCAGAGTGTGAGACAAAATCCAGTCCTTTTTCGATAGCGGCAAGAAATTCATCTTCCTTTAAAATAAGGTGGTCTGAGGGGGCCACTACTATATTGGCATTTGGATTCAGTGCCCTGATGTGATAGGAGGCCCAAGCTATGCATGGAGCGGTATTTCTTCGTGCAGGTTCTAGCAGTATTTGTTTTTCGTTTACTTCGGGTAGCTGTTTTTTAACTAAGTCTGCATACATTGCATTGGTAACGATAAGAATATTTTCTGTTGGTATTACCTTTTGGAAACGATCAAACGTTTGTTGTAAGAGTGAACGACCGGTTCCGAAGAAATCTAAGAATTGTTTAGGCAATGTTTTGCGGCTAAACGGCCAGAAACGGCTTCCAATACCGCCACCCATAATCACGCAATAATTATCCTTGTTTGTCATAATAGAGACTCTATTTAAAAGTTTCTGCTAATGTACGGTTTATTCTCTGAATATAGAAGTGTTTGAGATATGTTTTATTATTTTTTTCTCCTTTTTTCTACCAAACTATTGCAGATTCAAAATAATGTCGTATCTTTGCACCGCAATTGAGAAATCAAGTATGCCCAGATGGCGGAATCGGTAGACGCGCTGGTCTCAAACACCAGTGGATTCA
>ERZ791796.1109-NODE-1109-length-18967-cov-1.964890_pt1 | contig 18967 bp, 18 predicted proteins | sample MGYA00510311_ERZ791796 | MGnify/ENA primary metagenome ERZ791796 (study PRJEB30046, sample SAMN00792042) | human gut metagenome | study: EMG produced TPA metagenomics assembly of the A metagenome-wide association study of gut microbiota in type 2...
TTGGTTATAATAACGAGGAACATAGTTACCAGACTTGAATGATCTATCCATAACAGGAACAGCATTATAGTTACCCAACTGTGCTGGATTAACGGCATAGTCTTCTTTAGCAATAAAGTTATTACGAATATGTTCAGCAAGATTTCTTTCATCTTTAGTCAAAGTATTCAACTTAGAACCACTTATATCCTCTACTGCTTCGACAACATTTCTATTAAGTTGAAGTTCACGTTCAGAACGAGATAAAGTAGAATATTTAATATCATTTAATGCTTTAGATTTTAAATCAGAAAACTTACTATACCAAAGATTATCAACACCTTTCATTCGTTGAATAATATCGGATGATGTAGTTTCAGCAAGACCACGTGAACCATTACGATCCATAGTTGGACGGAAAAACATTGCACCTAGTCCACGAACCGCATCATCATCACTACCAATCATTCTGTTACCGATCTCAGTAAAACTACCTAAATTTAAATGGAATGATTTAGTTGCTTTACTACTAGCATCTTTAACTAACTCATCAGCAGAAATAGTTGGTGGAGTTACACTAGCCTCATCAGTTGCTTTAGGTTGTGTAGTAGTTTCTTGAGTAGCATTAATTGATTTACCACTGGCATCTTTACCTTCAACTGCATTACTTACAATATCACCACTATCAGAAGAATTAGTTGCAACCTTACTGGAACCAATATTATCAGGAACAGCTTCATTAGCAGCACGCTCAAATGCGTTAGCAACATCACTACTAACTTGTCCTGCTGGTATATTACCATGCATCAACTCTCTAACATTCATCATAGTTTTAGGGTTAAGCATGTTACCACCTTCAATAACAGAACCATCAGCCATAACTACAGCATTAGGATCATGTGGATGGTTCCAGAATAGATTACCATCACTGACAAAATCAGGTTTGGTATTAGGATCTGGCATAACACGCTCTAAGTGGACACCATTTAGCGTATCGGCTGATTCACGAGCTTCAATACGTTGACTAATAGTCTGTGCGTTGGAACTAAAATTATCTGCTGCTTCTTGTGATGCATGAGGAATACTAGTAGGAACAGCTTCATTAGCTGTGTTACCACCACGTTTAAAAAGGTTACGAGCACCACGACTTTCAGCAGCACCAAAACCCGAACCCAAAAATGAACCAAATATAGTTGCGGTTGCATAATCTGCTTGTTCACCACTAAATTGTTGATGCATGAAAGCTGATGAGTTAGCAGCTACAACACCTTGTCCAGCACGAGTAAGCATAGCGTTACCAATTTTAACACCACGCATTGAACCACCCATAAATGGAATATATGAAGTTGGATCTAATGCGATATCAGCAACGAAACCAACTATCTTGCCAGAAGTAGAATCACTGGCATCGATACTTGCTTGTAATCCTTGTGTACGTTTAACTTCATCAACAAGGAATTTCCAGTTTTCTTTCGAACTAGCACCCTCAATCATTCCGTAGTTACTAGCCATTACTCCATTATCACGAGCGTATTTAAAATCATCATCATCTGGAGCATATTGGTTAGTTTCTATTGAACGGAATCTATCAGCCGTTACATTCTGTGGACCATATTGAATAGAACGATAAACACCATAACCAACCGATTTTTGTGCATAATCAGAAACTGTTGAACCAAAGTCACTGGCACGTTGTGTTAATGTAGGATCTTCGTTGTCTTCAACATTTCTACCTGTTTGAGTAAACATATCCGCTTCATAGTTATTACCAATAGAAGGAACTTGAACTGGTGCTCCACCATTGATATCCATTGTGACAGGAGTAGGAAAGTTATCAGGATTTGATTTAATCTCTGCTTTAGTTGTTCCTTCGAATGTTGTAGTAGAACCATTAGCAGATGGGAAACTTTGCTGGGATTTATATTGAATGTTATTATCATTAATTAAGTATTGTGTTCTTTGAGCATTTGAACCATTATCCCAATCACGAAACTTCTTGATATAGTTTTGGCCTTCATTAGAAATCATAGCGAAGTCGCCGGTGTCATATGCTTGTAACTGTGGTCTACCAGCAGTCCCTTCACCTTGGTTGTAAGCTAAAGCTGTACGAACATAATCTTGGTTATTAGTTTTAAGTAAATCACTAATATGAGCAGCAGCAGCATTAATTGATTTATCTGGATCGTAAAAGTCTGAGTCTTTTACTAGACCATACTTAGCACCGGTCGCTTTCGTAAACTGAGCGATACCACGCGGTCCAGTTTTAGATTGTGCATTTGGATTAAACCCACTTTCAACTTCGAGTAGACGAGTTAAAAAACCAGAATCGACATTATATTTTGCTGCTGCTGCGTTGATTTGATCTTGATAAGGATTTATTTTTTTATTGTTAGTCGCCATTTAATGACCCCTTTTATTAAATTAATTATAAGAAGGTATTACCCATTACGAGCAATACCTTTTGTTTTATTTACCTCTTGGATTAGTTAAACCTTGAAGTTGGTTATTAGCCTCTTCTAATTTACTAGGCTTAGATTTTTTAGTTGATGCTTGATTATAAGCATCTTCCATACTTTTAATGTTTCCATTACCAGTTGGTTTAGAAGGATTATATTTTCCTTGATTGGTTCTAATACGATTCTCTTCAGCAGTAACAGCTTGTTGTTCTTTAGCATAACTGGCTTTATTACGTTCATTATATTCACCAACTAAATCAGAACGAGATATTCTAATATATGGTTGTCCTGTATATGCTTTTAAAGCTGTAGAAGGATCTTGAATGATAATAGAACCATCACTATCAGTAGAAACTGTTAGTTTACCTTTTAGTCCTGGATATTGTGTTACAAGGTCATTAACTTTATCTTGTAAAATCCCACGACCAATTTCAACTGACTTAACATCAGACGAAACTTGAAGAGAAGACTTCAATACTTGACCAGTGTAATCACCACCTTTAGAAATATCAGTTACGTTATTAACTAAGAAACCACGAGCCATATTAGTAGCTGTATCAATATCACCAGTTGAAGCATAAACGTTATTGAAAACACTTCCTGCTATCTGCATTGGTAATCCACCCATACCACTAAATCTACTATCAGTAGAAGTTTTAGTAATAAACTTATTACCATTAGTTCGTAGATCATTCTTCTGAATATCTGACATACTAGCAATCTTTTGTTTTCCAGTTAGTAATATAGTTGGGTCTATACCGTTATCTGAAAAACCAACAATAGATGCTATAGTTGCATAAGAATCTGCATAAGATGGATCAGTAGACATTATATTGGCTAAAGCCGCTGGATTAGATCTATACAATTGAATAAGGTTATTAGTATTAGGTGTTTTACTAAAATCTAATTTACCTTGTAAGGCAGCAGACATTAACTCATTATTAGCTTGTCCAATCTTGTTCTTCAATATAACGTTGATACCTTGATCTTTAGGTGTATTCAAAGATAGGTTACTAATAGCTGTTGATTTCTGTTCTGGAGTTAAATCTTTACTACCCATAACTTGTTCATAATAGCGACTACCTGCATTAATAGAATCTTCTACTGTATAGTTACCTGATGATTCATTAGTTGTTTGAGCATTAAAATCAGTTACTGCATTAGTATCACCTTGAGCGGCATGGACATATTGTTGATACAATACATCTGCCCGGTTGTCCTTTTGAGCTTGTTTAATAGTTAACTCTTGTGTTTGCTGTGCCAATGCAGCTTGTTTACGAGCAATAGATTCTTTGTAATTAGCTAGAGCTTGACGTTGTGGTGTATCGAATTGACCGGGTTGTGTACGATCAAGTTCAGATGACAAGTCCTGATATACTTGTAAAGCTACTGTTGGATCATTAGATGCCATACCAGTAGCAAGACGATCATTGAACGAGTCACGAGCAGCACGATCAGAAGAATAGTTAGATGCACCTGCATCACTAATCAACTTCTCAGCACCAGTTTTACCATATAATCCATCGATAGAAATTCTTTGACCATAAAGATTAAAGTCCATACCACGAAGAGATTGTATTACTTGTGCACCACCACTAACACCGGATAGATTTTTCATGGTTTGATTTAAAAGATTAACTTTATCATCGTCGGAACCACCAGATGTCATAATATACCCATGCAACTGTTGAGCACTGATATTAGGATCAGATTGTGGAACAGTGGCAATCATACCATTAATTGAAGCAGAATCATGAAGTGCTTTAGTCTTCTTAATCTGTCCAGATTGCCATTGAGCATAACCCTCTTGGAGTTTCATATTTCTTTCATCAGCATTGGAAGAAAATCCATATTGGAACTCTGAATCATTAAAATCAAAACCGTTCAATTCAGCAGCATCTTTTGCGGCTTGTGCACGTTGTGTATAAAGTTCTTTAGTAGAGTTGAATTGTCCATTATTAATTCCATCAAGAATTTGACTATCAGTCATAATTGTTGCGTTTTGAGCAACTTTACGTTTCAGTGCATTCATTGTATATGGATCATCTTGATATAGTAATGTTCCATTTTTTAATGCTGCTGCACGTTGTTCAGGACTCAATGATTGTAAAATCTGATTACTTCTTTCATCAGCATCTTGTTTCTTCTGTTTGTCATATTCTTGAAGTAGGACTGTCCCAGTTTTGGCAAAGTCCATTAGAGAACCTAACATTTTAGATGCTGAATCATCATTATAAGGTGTTCTAATTTGAGTAGGTGTATATGAAAAGTTTGTCCCAACAGTCGAAGAACCACCTACAGCCATATTAGTTTGTTGGAAATTATTTATTGTTTGACCTATGGTATTCTTAGCCATTGGTTACTCCTTATCTAGTGTAAGTTGAAAAGTTTGTTGATAGTTGTCCTGCGTTACTATATCCGTAATTCTGAACAGCAGTCCCGGTAGACGTTGATGCGGCACTGGATGCACCGGATGCACCACCTGCTGCACCACCTGACGTAGCACTTGATATAGCAGAACCCATTGAATAACCTTGAGCAGCACCTTGTGCGGCAGCCATAGTTATTCCTAAAATTTGACGTTCATTACTTATTTTATGAGCATCCTGATCTAGACCATTTACGGCTGATATAGTGTTTTGTTGACTTTCTAATTGTTTACCAAATATCTCAGCATAGTTTCGTTTGTATTCATTAGTAATAGAAAGTTGTTCTGCACTGTTAGATGCTTCTTGTGAACGTCTTAGTCTATGAATGCTATTACCTTTAATACCAGACTCAGCTATTTCGGTATTCAATGCTCCCATATTTTGGATGCCTTGCATATTAGCTGCGGTCATTTTAGATACAGCATTTTCATATGCATCTCTATTAGATAAGTTTAAATTTGCTTGAGTAATGTTATTAGCTTTAACATACTCTTGTGCTTGTAAGCGTGCAGCATCAGCACGTTGTCCTTCTGCCTTGGCTGCATTTTTGTATTGCATTGCAGTCTGGGCAGCATTACCGACAGCCATTACTGCGGCTGCTGCGATTGGTCCACACATAATTAATTCCTCCGAATTTCAAAATATTTAAATTGTTCTGGCACATTTACTGTATCTGATGGAAACTCTGCACCAATTCTTTTTAAGAATCTAAGGTGAGTTATATTACCTTCCCATACATAATTCCAGATGATGCCAGATTCATCTAAAACTTTTTCTTTATGTTGATTCATTATTTCAATGAATTCTTTTTTTTGTTCTTTTGTTAATGTTCCTAAAACATTACTAGTCAAAAACCAAGAATTACCATTTACATCACCTCCAATAGCAATAACACTATCATTATGAATAAGTGTATAAACTTGATATTGTTGACACGCTAATGTTAAATGATCAAATAATGTAATGTCTTCATTGAATATTACATATTTTTTATATGCTTCATATTCGTTCAAATCTTCTTTTGTAATGTTTTCAATGAATCCATTTATATGTTCTTGAGTTGTTTTCAATATTTCCATACTAATTATTCCTTTTATCAAACTCCTTCCTTATAGGCTACAAAAAAACCCATACTCACGATTAAGTGAATATGGGTTAATTAATTAAATGCCATTTGTTCTACGTATATAAGTTCCTTCCCAGCCACAACCAACGATTGATATTGGTGTTGGATGAGCACTGAATATACTTATAGTAATGTTCTTTGCGTTACCAGTAGTTGGGAATCTTACTTGACCAGTTTGAATATTTACTCTATTAGTCCTCAATTGATCAGTCCCTATTAACGCTCCGGCTTGATTGTATACATATGAGGTTGACCCATTATCTACTATCAAGTCCATCGCCCCGGTATCTTTATAGTTAAGATACGTTCTCTTAAGCTGTAATCTACCAGAGCTTTCAGTTGATGTAGTTCCATCATCTGCTGTATTCTTGATTAACAATTTACTGAATGTATAAAGGAAGTTAATATTCCTACCAATAAAAATTGTCTGACCAGTTAAGTTGCCAGCTAAAGATACTTTTATATTATTAGCATTCCAACCCTCATCTGGTTGTTCAAAAACATACACAAAACCATCACCCAATATAACCGAATAATCAGTTTGAGGACCAATTGAACCATTCAACCCATAGTTAACAATTAGACTAAAGTTTGTTGTATCAGTGTATTGGTCATACATTGCAGCAGTTGGTGTGAACTTAGTTTTAGCATCAATATAAAGACGATATGGTTCATCAGATATATCAACCGTATTTTGTGTAAAATCAATTGATTCTAAGCAAATACCACCAGTAGCTTCATATAGTATGAACATTTTACTATTAATACAGTTACAAGCTAAAATGTGAAAATCAGATGGGAATTCCCACGAAGACCAACTTTGTTGTCTAATTTGCTCCTGAATATAAAGAAACTTATAGATAAAGATCTTATTCCTTGCACCTTCTGTAAGAATTGTAACAAAGTTTTCAGTGTTACTACCTGTTATATTAAAAACTCCATTTGGAATATAGTTTGGCACATGAGCCGATATATCATCAGAGTTGTTAACTGATGTAACATCTTGGACTGCATAGAATCTATTAATAGAACTGAATGATGAACGAGGTGAACAGAAGTAAACACCACGACCCAATCCAAAAGGTCTTGCATAATCACTAACACTAAAGTTAGTAGTTAAGTCTAAGTTAATATTTTTTGTAGTTAGGGTTCCTGATTTACTAAGAATAAACTGACTATCATTACTCCACAATAGTAATTGCTCACTAAATGGAACAGCAAATTTAAGAATGTTAATTCTATTATCCGATGTTGCGATATCAATTGGATCATCATCACTCGATACGGAAACTGAAGGAACATAAAAATCACCATACTTTGCAGAACGTGATAATATCACGTTTTCACCACTTAAAAATCCAAGTCTGTTACTAAAGAAAAACACATCATTAATTGTAGAACCGACAAAAGATGGATCAGGGTTAGTATCTGTATCACCCGCTTTACGTGTTCCCCATGAAAATTGTTGAAATGTAAAACTACCATCAGCTTGACGAATCAATACATATGGCATAGTAGCACCATTAAGACCAGCAGTAATTCCCGGTTTTGGGCATTCTTTCCAAACACGGTTAGCTCTATTAAACTGAACATAGTAATCATCACTGGTTGAATTACTTACACCATTAATTTTAACTACGTAATTATCTGGGGCAACCAATGGTAGTTTACTTACTTGTGACACTTGTTTCCAAACTGGATTGATTAAATCATTATTATACCCATCGCGTGTAGATACCATTGTTATCGTAGCATTGCCTGGAGCCACGATTTCAATAAAACCTTCACCTTCGTTGAATGCCCACGAAGGAAATTTAGCTCTTAATTTAATTGCTAATTGTGCAACAATTGCTTGTGCATCACATGCTTTCACATCATCAGGCTGTTGACCATTAGGTAATGTGTAATCATCAGTCCAAACATCATTTAAACAAACTTTGAGTGTACGTCCATATTGACCGCCGCGAACGTTAATGATTGCGTGTCTATCACTATCAAAAGCTTGAGTAGTTCCACCACCCGCTTGTATGACTTTCTTTTTATTGATAATGAATGTGTAATCAGCAATAGTAATACAACGTAAATCATCACGGGGATTTGAAGTTGTTACATATGATTTATCACCACTGACAGTTCGTTGATTACCAGCTAAGTCTACTGTGTAAATATTATTACCAGTAAAAACCACATAATATTGTTCAGTAGCATCACGATTGATAAAGTGAACCAATGGCTTATAACCATATGTTCCCTGTGTAGCCATACACTTTATAAACTTTGAAGGTGGGCGTTTTTGTAGTCCATCAGTTTCTGAACTAAATCCATTAATCTGTTCTTCGCATTGTTCTGGAAATCTAAGATTATCTGGTTGTTGGCTTATACCCCCAATTAGGTTTTTAATTTCTTGACCGACTAAAGCCATCACTTTATCTCCTATTATCTATATTTTTGAAACATAACAAACTCATCATCTGCGAACATATTATATTTCCCATAATCAAGTTCATATTCCATACAACGCTGCTTTGCTTGTGCTTCTGAAATCTCCCATTTACCATCAATTTCTGCCGCACCAAAGTATTCACTATTGAAACGTCTGATTGAACGGGCAACAATTAGCTGTATGAAGCAATCAGGCATTTCATCAATATCTTGATACTCAATCAAATTAACAATTATTGGCGATGAAAAATAATTAGTTTCATTAATTCTGTCATAAACAAATCCCGAACGATTTATATAACGCGTTCTATTACTTGGCTCAATCAACGAAATGTAACTTGGTAGCCACATAATTTGATTACTGAAAACATCAGGTAGAAGTTTCTTGTTTAATAGAGTATTGAATGTCCATCCTTCTGACTGAACAACTCTATTTTCTCTATCTAAAATTCTCAATGCATTTACTACATCCACGTTAGATGTATCGAGTGATGTAACTGAAGGTTCACCAATAGAACCAATAATATCATTTACACAATCTAATGCTCTTGAACTGTAGATATTAGTTATATATTCTGTAGCCATTATTTGGCCTCCTATTATTTTTGAAAAAAAACCCATACCCACAAATGTGGATATGGGTATTTTTTTTAGATTATTTAAACCTATTATTCACCAGTAGATGCAGCAGTGAACACTAGAGCAGCAGTAGCTTCTGGACGAAGACCACCAACACCGACCGCCATTTTAGCGATGATTTGATCTGCTTGATATTCTGGACGACGAGCACGTTCTAGGCTCATGTCTTTTAGTTTAACTTCGCCAACAGCAGAACGGTGTGCAATAAGAGCAACAACGTTAGAAGCAGTTACTTTACCAGAAGTTGGGAAAGCATGTTTACCATCAGCACCACCAGTAGTGAAGTGTGGAACTTCAACAATAGTGAAACCAGCAACATTAGTTAGAACACCTTTCTCTAGATCACCTAGAGCACTGTAGTTAGCAGCATTTGGACCAAGAGCAGCTAGGATAGCTGAATAGGTTTCTGGTAGAACATAAGCATAACGATCACCAGTTAGAACATAATTCTGGGTTAGAGAACCACGAGCTTTCATTAGAAACTCAATTACTTTCTCACCTAGAGTTTTAGGTTCAGCTAGATCTGCTGCGGTCCCTACTTCTAGAACAGTTGGAGCACCTAGACCAGCAATGTTTTCATCACTATTAGCTAGTTTTGCAATTTCAGCTAGAACAGAGGCGTCGTTAGCAATTGCTAGAGATTCACCGAGTTGGTTAGCATATTCAGCACGAACATCATAATGGTTCATTGCAGATTCAATATCAAAGATTAGAGCATCAGCAGTTAGTAGACCATCGATATTAATTACTTTTTCAGTTGCTTTCATTGCTTCACGTTTATCATCTAGACTCTCAGAAGGGAGTAGATAGTGAGCAGTAGCACGACCCAATACGGGGAAAGTTGCAGATTTACCGCTGGTGATTGTACGAACAACAATTTTGTCCATAGTCACAGAACGACGTTGGAAAGCAGTTAGGACTTCACCAGAGAAGACCTTTAGGAACATACCTAGTTTGTCAGTTGAAGTTGAGCCTTTACCTTGATCTAGACCTTGGAAAGAACCACCGTTAATATTAGCCATTTAATGACCTCCATTTCATAATTTTATTTTTTTAATTTATTTTTAATTACCGAAATCCATTTCGGAATTTATAATTCTTTTGGAATTACCTAGTTGTAAAGGGGAAAAGGTAATTCCCCTGTATGATACATTTTAGAAATTACTACGCATTACACGTTGTTCTACTTCTGCACGATACTTTGGATCACGTGAATAACGTTTGTCACTCATTGCTTCTACCATTTCTTGTGAATTAGCATAACCTTTAACTGTATCTACTTTAGTTTGAATTTGAGGACGAGCTGATTTAGTTACAGAACGCTGTGATTTATTACCAAACTTTTGAGCTTTGGTAGTAGTAATTGCTTTATTAGTTAGTGTTAGAATTGATTTAACAGTTTTAATGTTATTGTTATCCAACGCATCTTGGAGAGCATCTAGTGTATCACTATCATTAGTCTCAAGATGTGTTATAATAGAATTCCAATTATCTACGCCACCCACATATTCAACAAGACTACTAGCCATGCGATCTACCATTGCTTGTTGACCAGCAATATAATTAGCAACAAACTTACGATTAAAACCATATTGTTCAAGTGTTGCTAGTGACTTTTCAGATAGTTGTGAATCTTCAAGATATTCACCAATGATTGAATTTACTGCTTCTTGTGGCATACCATTAGTAACTGCGGATTCAATCATACTCTCAAGACCATCACGGCCTTCTTGAATTTCACGGGAGTTACTATCAACTAATTCTGAAACTTCCTTTGAAGTTTTTGGTGTTTCAACTTCATCAATTTCTTCCACTTCTTCTTCAAATTCTTCTTCTTCTGATTCAACTTCATCAAAGTCGATATCTTCACCGAGTTCAATACTATCATCGCCATCTCGTACAGAAACATCCATCTCAAGCATTGCTAGGTCATGTTCTGATAGAGAACCATCACTAATAATAGATTCACTGGTTGCACCAAATTCTGCATATACATCACTGTTTGATTGACTCATTTTTTTACTTTCCTTTATGTTTGGGGTAAATTAATACCCCTTTTGTTTTCTTATTGAGACCCTAGATTATTAGGATCAATATTCATATTTTGCATTGTCTGACTTAATGCATCTGGTGATTGAGTAGCTAGAGCACCCATACCTTGACCAGCAGCCGCTGCTGCGTTTTGCATACCTTGTTGTGCAATTTCTTGCATTTGTTGTTGTTGTTTCTCTGCATCAGTTAGTAATAGACCATCTGTATCAATACCTAGAGCGTTGCAAACACGTAACTTGAGCGTTGCCATGTTTACGTCTGGATCTTGACTCAATTGACTTACTGCACCCATTGCTGCGACAAACTGATTTAATTTATCTAAATCTTGTCCACGGCCTAGAGCTTCAACACCAGTTGAAATATTTGGTGATAGAGCCTCTTTAGGTAGGTCTGGAATCTTTTTAGTTGCTTGTAGTTGATTAAGTAATACGCGAACAATTGGCATTTGCATTTCTTGATTAAGAACTGAATACACGCCAGTCATTACTTGTTCTAATTGATCAGCCATATAACGTATTTCTTCAGCAGTAACACGTTCAGCTTGACGTTGAACTGCACTATTTAATAGAAAAGCAGAGGCTAGGCGTTGTTCAATTTGACTTATTAGATTTTGAATTAGTTGATAGTCTCCACCTTTATTAACTTGAAGATATTGAATATCATTGGGATTTCCCGGAACAAAATCACCATTACGAGCATTAACTAAACGACTAGGTTTTGTAACACCCGATGGGTTAACAATACCAATTACTTTAGAACTAATCATTGTAATATCTAGAATACTCTTATTAAGATTCTCTAGAGAACGTAAATCACCCAAGTATTCTTCTGTATAACTACGTCCATAACTTTCACCATCAAGACGATTCATACGAATAGCAATCCATGGAAGTGAATCTATTGGATATGAACTAGCTGTTCCCGGAATCTCTTTACCATCAATCTCTTCATAAGATAGATATTGACCAGTTTTATCATCTAGATATACGTGAGTATATACATCCAGTTCAGACGTATCTTCATAAGCATCTGGATAATCCAATGATTCTTTTAGGTCATCTGGTAAAGCAGCAAAAGCAATCTTTTCAGTAGTAACAATTTGAAGAATATTTCCATATCCATCACGTTGAACCACGTAGTTGTGAATCTTGTATAATTTGCATGGGTTATATCCAGCATTACTTTCTGGTGGTGTAATATACAGTAAAGCATTACCACTTATTACTAGTTGTCTAATAGCCTCAGTTAATGTAACTCTATAGTTGTTATCAGCCATCCATTGCATTAGGATACGTTCGCACATACTCAAGCCTTGATCGACTAGAGCCATTTGTGATTTATCACTTTCAACTTGTTTTAGAACGAATTCATTAAGATTTAATTTAAACCAAGGTTGAGACATTGGAAACAATGCATTAACTAATTTTGCAGTTAAGTTATTAACGCACATTGCCCCCATACTTTGGTATGGGGTTTTGTAGTAAGTAGAGCTATTATCACTGCAATCAGGAAACCACGATGGAACAGTTACACGAGCACAATCCAGAGCACGTTGAATATACATATCGCGATCTTGAATTAAACTACCATAAGCACTGGCTGCACCATTACGACCTAGACCGAGACGCGGTTTAGGTTGTTTTAATTTCTTCTTCCTTGAAGACATAATGAATTCTCCTATTATTAGATATTGATACCAGTTCCGCTTGAACGAGCAATACTTAGTGAACGTTTACCACTTGCAGCAATTTTACGTTTTGCAGATTCAGTAGTTGCGTCATCTTCACTTTCAATATCGTCTTGTGACGGTGCGTCAATGGCTACTGCTGGTGTTGGTGCAGCAACTGTTGCCGCTGGTGTTTCTTTTTCAATAACAGTTACACCATCATTGCCGCCAGCAACTAGACCAACGGCCCCTTTCGCAACGTCTTCTACTGGTTTAGTAACTTGTTTAACAGCTTTCTTTACTGCCTTTTTAATTTTTTTGAATAAACCCATTATTATTTTCCTCCAAATACGGATTTTCGTTTAATTGATTTGCCAATAGTTGATGCAGTAATGTCTGCTGAACTAGTAGCTTTATTTGATAGTGAATCATCCTTATCAGTGGAATCATCAGTTGATTTGTCTTTTTTAATTGCAAAGTCTTCAGTTGATGTTGAATCATCATTAGCTGAATCTCCGAATTGAACACCTGCAACTTCATCTGAAATTGGTGCAGGCTCAATAGGAGTTGACGTAACTGTAGTCTTTGGCATTTTCACTTTTGGGGAAAAGCACACTTTTAATTTCTCCTTTTTAATCCATATCTGGATTTGATAATTTGATAATTTCCTGAAGTGCTGAATGTAATCCCTCTATGTATCCGTTAATGAATGCTTCACTAAACCCATTTGTTCTCATGTTATCAATTACACCAGTCATCTTCAGATATTCGAATGAAAAGGTAGTCACTAAGTGATCTGTTAATTGTTTTGAGATAGGTGGTGATGATTCAGAATCAAAAACATTTTGAATGTCTGTTATAATCATTATTACTTCCTTTGTTGTTATTCCTTATAGGATACAATTTCTATACTTGGATATATCATCTCTACTGTTTTATAAAAGCTGTTTAGAGTTTCATTTTGTTTAGAATTAGCATTACAACCAACGACAAGAATTATAATGTTATTGTCACCTCGACCAGATACACTATTCATTCCTCTTACTTCAGATAACTCACCAGAACGATGTAATACATAGTTGGCTTTAATTTCCATAGAACCATTTTTTAGTTCCATTCTTCTTAATTCACGTAAAGACAGATCGGTATCATCGGATGTGTTAGTTAGTTGAATTTCTACATATTCTGTGACACTCCTTTCTTTGAATTTAATCATTTTCTAATTTCCTTTATTTTATTGTTATTTCATATATGCCTTAAGTGTTCCAGTCCTGAATACTTCAATGACTCGATAACTTCTATTAGGCGTTTGAGAAAACCATTTACTCTTTGATAAATTAATTGCGGCCTTTTCCCAATCTTTGTTTTTAAGTAGTGCAAGACTATTAGTGAATGTTGCTACGCCACCAATCCCCATTTGAAAAACCATGTTGATTAATGCCATTTGCCTTACACTATCTAGACTTTGATATACATCGTTTACTACTCTGTTTTGTTTAATTTGATTTATTGCAGTTTGAACATCTTCATTGAATAGTATCTCTACTTCTTTATCTGTTAATGTTCCATTAGTTGCTCTTGAAAATTTTTTATCCAAAATTTCAATAGCCCTTGTTTTATTTGCTTCTTTAGTTACTAAATGGCCTATGCCAATTGTGTAATACCCAAGCGTGTCTTTATATAAAGTATTTTTAATACCCTCATCATATTTTAACATTTCAAAAATATTCATTCGTTTAACCAATCCTTTGGTATTTCGTTTCCAATAGCAAACTTCCAACCTTTCTTTTTACAATAGTCGGAGTAATGCGTTTTGGATTTTGGACTTAATTTATTATCTTTCTGAAATAGAAATCTTATATCTAAATCAGGGTTAGCTTCTCTTACTAACTTATGCTTAGTTCTATCTTCACTAGTCCACCTACCTTTAGTCTCAACGAGTATTCCATTACTCAAGACAAAATCAGGTGTATAGGTTTTAACCACCACATACTTGTAGTGGCTAGTCTCATAAGTGAAATCAGATGGATTAAGTTTAGAAGCTACTTTCTGTTCGAAACCAGATCTATACTGATTAGCCATTACTGAATCTTACTAAGTTTCACTGAAATCATTACTTGTCGTGGCATTAAGTTATTAACTGCATATTCATATGCTTCGTTATAATCCAATGCCCTTACTGTATATTGCTTGCGACCATAATCATCTTCGATGGTGACAATATATTTCTTAGTATTGATAGTAATATCACGTTGCTCAATACCAGTGATCTCATCACCATTTGGAATTGAGTCAATAGCATTCAAGTATGCAGTTTCAAAACTATCTGCTTCAACTGGATATTCAGTAGTGGTAGTAGTTATGATATAAGTTTTAGTATCCATTGTGATACCTCCATGTTGTGTTTCTCTAATAGGAAACAAAAAAGCCCAGCTACATGAGCCGGGCTTTTAATCTTTTGGAGGATTGTTTTTTTTATTCTTCTGTGTCTAAGTCATCAATCAACAGTGTCAATTGACTAATATAAAATAACTCAACTTTAGTAATAGAAGCTATGTATGTATCAGTTACCTCCTTTTCATCACCATCATTCCAACGTACAAAATATACTCCATCTCGACGTTGCAACCATACTTTAATACTTCCATCATCAGCTTCAAATTGTGAGGTTCCATATTTTACTTCATCATTCATCTTATTATTCCTTAAACATTTTAATATAATCGTTTGGTAGTTTTTTATTTGTCAGTGTCTCAATTAATTCTTCATTGAATTCATCAATATCACCATCAGTCCGAAGCAATACTTCTACGTTTGGTAGTATTTCTTCTAATAGGTTACGATATTCAACATTATCAAAACCGCACATTTCAATACAGTCATCATCTAGATACCGTGTTTCTTTTGGTGTTACAAGATTACGACTGACTTCATATAAGTCCATTTCTTTATCTAAAGCCACTACGATTTCCATAGTGGTATTTGATGCTTTCATTTTAGTTTTTAGAGTAATTGTTTCCATTTTATTAGATTCCTTAAAGTTTTATGTGACCCTACCTTTAGAGTCACTTTTGTTTTCATTACGTTGTATTTATAGTTTTATTAATTAAGCGAAGCAATATAAACTGCTTAACACTTCATTAATATCAAAGTTTCCGCGTGCTGGTATGAATGGCATACTTTCAAGTTGTGATTCATGTAGTTGTGATTCAAACTGATAGTAAAACTCTTGAATTACATCGTTGTTCTTATACATATCAACGAATGCTTCACGAACACTTTTGAAAAGATTCTCAGCATCTGCTGCTACTGTTCCAAATGAATCATGGATTAGACTAAATGATGTAATACCATATACATCTTTAGCATGATTGACAGTCATTCTTAAATGTGATGCGTCCATACTATGTACGAAATTAGGTGCAACACCTGATGATTGTTTTGTTGTATTGATAGTTGAAGTATCATCTTCACTAATCTTGGCTCTTGCTTCAACACCGTGAATGAACGTTGAGATACTAACTTTGTTTTGTTTATAATAACATTGCCAAACAGGGAAGTTATCAGGAGTAACCCAAAACACTGGAAGAGTTTCTTTAACTACAACACCATTAACTTTAACTTCTTTAGAAAGTAGTTTAGCTGCTGTTTTTAACCACTCCATTGCATTCATTGCTGAAGAGATTACTTCGTGGCATACATCCCAAATTAACGAAGCCATATATTGACAGTTTTGACGTGGTTCAATGAACATGTATCCTTTACCATCATCGATTGCTGGTCTTACTGTATCTTCCATAATCTGATCACTAAAACCAAATTTTGTTGCACTGTATACTACAGTCATTACACAACGCTTTGTTACCTTACGTGTTACGCCAAACTTTAACCACTGATTTGCTAATTCTTTTGTTCCATAAACTGTCTTCTCATATATTGAACCATCTGAATCAGTAATGGTTTCACTTTTGTTTCCCGTTCCATTTAGTAAATCACCTTGTAACTTAACAATTACTGTGTCTGCTACTATTTGATATATGTCTTGTGGTTTATCACTTTGAGTTAAGTTTACCGCTACTGCTCCAACTTCATCACGAAGCATTGCAGAAAAATGTTGTGCTCCTGAGTTGCTACCATCGAATGAAATTGGTAGTGTTGAAACATATTCTAATCCGTTAACTTTAACTTGATGATATTCAAAACAGAATGCTAAGAACATCAATGGAGAATCCATATCTGCCCACTGACGATTAACTAGTGGATCAGTAGCACAAGCTATAATCATCTCTTCGTTATCATGAACCCACTTAACACGAGATTCAAAATCTACTTTATCAACACCTGCACAGTTAGCACCTTGAATCTTTAGAAAGTAGAATCCTGTCTCACCAATTGCTTTACCATTGGCAAATGTTAGTAGTGATTTAGTTAAGTCGTTACCTTGTGGATTGAATAGAGGAACTGCATAAATGCGACCACGGAAATCAAGATTGTGTGGAAAGTATATTGCTTTATATTCACTGAATTTATCTGCTTGACCAACAATAAACTCAGTCGCTAAACGTTTCGATACTCTCGCCTTTTCTTTTCGGTAAACTGGAATACATTCTTTCTTCCATTTCTTAAGTAGTCTTCTTGCTTCATCAGTGTCTTCATCCATTCCAGCATAACGACCCGGTAACTCAATCTCATTAGATCCCGGAATTCCAGCTAGTGGATATTCCCATTGATACATCTCTTTAACTACATCCAATACTTTAGTGTTAATCTTCCACGCCGTATCTTGTGCTGTGTTAATTGCATCAAAGATTCTTGTTAAATCTACATCATCATAACGCTTTAGAGCTTCACGGTTATTAATTCGAATGAATGATAGTGGAGCACGTGACTTAGTATAGTAACCACCGTTGTGAATATCAGTCCAGGGTTTAGGAGGAACAATCATTGGTTGATACATCGGACTGATTGAACTTAAAGCAAATGCTCTGTTAACTATCTGGTCTTTATATGGTTTTGTAATCTTAATCTCAGAATGTGATTTACCATTCTTGTTAGTTATTTCACGCTCAAGTAATCCAGTTGAAGTAATGATAAAGTCAATCACCATAATACCTACTGATGCTGCTTGTGCATTAGACCAACGATCCCACTCTTCTACTTCACCTTTACTGTTATCAATAATATGTTGTTCGGTGCTGGTTAGATATAGTCTTTTATAGTTACTACCAATTCTACGTTTTGCACCACCTGATACTCGTATTACAAAGTTTTCTTCTGACTTGCGTAACCGATTAAATCTAATTTCTTCTTCTAATGCTCGACCAATTAATGTTCCGATGTTTTGAACAGTTACCATCTCATTCTTAATGAGTTTGGTTAGAGCAATCTTAATACCAATGAATGATACAACGTCTGGATTTAAATGTTTGAACACTGGATAAACTGATGACTTTCTACCGCTCTTATTCTCTTGTGTCTCCAACCATGTTGTAATCTTTGCTGAAACACGTGGTATTAAAGTTTGAACAATAGGCTTTACTGATACATCTGTTGTCACTTCTTCACGTGCTATACTTGATTCTAAACGTTTCATGTATCGTTCAGCACCCATATTATGAGATTCTAATTCTAATTTTAATTCCTCAGTTGCTAAGTCTTCACCAAACAATTCCATCATTCCTTGATAGTATTCGGTGAAGTCTGTGTTATCAAATTGCTTTCTGTTAATCTGCATTTCTCGTATTCCTTTACTTAATTAAAATTAATTTACCTTTTCGGTTAATTGCAAGTTTTGCTGCCAAGATTATCAATTCCTTTTGATACTCTTTTAAACTTACAATACTATTTATAGTTTCTTTTAAAATACCCTCTGAAATAGACTCTATTTTTAATGTTTTTATGTCAAAATTTTTTATGTCATTTTCACAAGGTATGATTATTGTTTGGGGAATGTAGTATATTGTTAATTCCCCACCCTCAACATCCAATATAAATCTAATGTTTTTAGATTCTTCAAAGTATATCGATTGATTTATATTTCCGGTTGGTTGAAGATTTCCTTTCTGTGTTGCTATTCTATTTATACGAATTGCATTTATTACTTCCTGTATTGAAACTTCCATATCATGTTTTTCCTTAATGTTGGGGCTATGTCCATTACCCCCTTTTTTCAACCCTC
>ERZ791796.1124-NODE-1124-length-18707-cov-2.605297_pt1 | contig 18707 bp, 11 predicted proteins | sample MGYA00510311_ERZ791796 | MGnify/ENA primary metagenome ERZ791796 (study PRJEB30046, sample SAMN00792042) | human gut metagenome | study: EMG produced TPA metagenomics assembly of the A metagenome-wide association study of gut microbiota in type 2...
ACTTTTGTAGCGTGAAATAGAGTAAATAGAAAACCATTTCCAAAAGAGCGTTTTTCGAATACCCACTCTTTTCACCTTTTGTTTATCTATAAAACTAATTATTAATAATAGAAAGCTAAGATGAAAAACCTACAAAACACACTTTGGACATTATTTCTTCCTTTTCTTCTAATTGCCTGCGACAACAATAATACAGTCGATTTCGAAATGGAAAGTTCTCCTATCACAAAAGAAGAAAAATCTACAAGTCCATATTTATATGGCAAAGCTAGAATACATGTATTTTACCAATGGGCTGAAGATTGTCGATTACAAGATGAATTAGAAACTGAATGTAGGTTTACACTAAGTATTTTAGATGTTATAAAGGATCCTCAATATATTATAGATGGAGATGAGCGCTACTACAATGGACGATTTGCAGACTTTTGCATACTAGACTGGCATATAAATGAGAACTATAAACGATATTATAATTGGATCACCTACGATTTCAAGAACTTAGAACTACCTAGATATGAAAGTTTTGGATATAAGTTATCATTAGTGACAGACATATTAATACACGATAAAGGTTTTGATGCCGAAGAAAAAGAAATCGATTGGTATTCAGCATACTATAGAGAAAAATTCGATGATGGAAGCTATTCGGAATGGGATTCTGCAGAAGTAGGCTCTCATGTAATATGGGTTGATTCTACCTGTGAATTCTATTCTAACCTTGAAATCGCATGTTTTAACTCTAAAGAAATGGAAGATACTTATGCCCCACAACTTGGAATCACAGTATACTAAACCTATTTGAAAGGTCCTTTCCGTGGAACGGTTATTCCTTAACAAAGAATCTCAAAACGAACCATAATAAGAGGCTATCTGACAATGCTAAAGTCAAATAGCCTCTTTTTTGTATTTTCCAAGCCATAATGAATGTAACATTTACACTTATACCCACATAAAATGTTACTTTACCCAACTTTTTTTGCCAAAAAATCATTTTTCACATATCTACAATCATTTTTACAAGTCCGTTTCATTAAAAAAGCCTCACTTTTGTAGCGTGAAATAGAGTAAATAGAAAACCATTTCCAAAAGAGCGTTTTCGAATACTCATTCTTTTCACCTTTTGTTTAACTATAAAACTAATTATTAATAATAGAAAGCTAAGATGAAAAACACAACATCTACTCGAAGAAAAAGCATATTCCTAAAAAAATTAGGAATGCTCGCTGTTTTTAGTCCAATATTTCTCTCTCTATTCTCAGCTTGTGCCGACACAGAACCAATTGATGAAGATGAGACAGACCCGTCAATCAATCCACCTATTACATTTGTGGAAGATGATGAAGAGACTCCAACTGAAGCCGACGGTATCAAATACAGGTTACCACTTGCCTTCCCTGGCGCTGAAGGATATGGAAGAGACACTAAAGGTGCACGTAATAGCGATAAAATTGAAATTTATCATGTTAGAAATACAAATAATGGCGGCACTGGTTCATTCAAGGATGCAATAAGCGAATCCAATAGAATCATTATATTCGATGTTGCTGGCGTTATAAATATGAATAAAGAAGTGTATGTTTTAAAAAGTAATCAGACAATTCTATTTCAAACAGCACCAGGAGATGGTATAGAGCTATATAATGGAAGAGTCAGTTCTTCCGGAGCATCCCACTTAATAGTGCGTTACATGCGTATGCGCACAGGACGACAAGCTGATGGCGGAGACAATATGGATGCAGGAGGTGTTGCCAATGGTGAATATCAAATATACGATCATTGTTCATTCACATGGGGATGTGATGAAAACTTCTCAATCAATCCAGATGGCAAAGGAACAAGACCTCAAAATATCACTTTACAGAATTCTATCATCGGACAAGGTTGTATGAATCACTCTTGTGGAGGTTTAATTCAAACAAATGAAAATGAAGGTATTACTATCTTCCGTAATTTATTAATCGATAATAAGACCCGTAACTTTAAAGTAAAAGGCTAAATCAATATGTAAATAATGTAGTTTATAATTGGGGAAATGGAGCAGCCTATAATATGGGAGGAGAATCCGCAGGAACCTCCAACACAACAATTGTAAACAATTATTTCATTAAAGGACCAGGATGGACATGGCAAAACTATAAAGAAGCTGATGTTGACCCTAATATTATTGGAGATGAAACACAATGTAGTCCTTCAAGTGATGGATATTATGAAGTACTTGGTCAAGTAAACCCGACCAAACCATTTATTGGTGGTGACGGTGATGGAGATTTCAAGACCTACTGTATAGGAAACTTTTATGACGCAAATAAAGATGGAATATTAAATGGTATTGAAATTACACAATCTAATTGGGATACATATTGTAGTGCTAGTCCTGTATTTTTAAATACTCCATCCTATAAGCATAAAACGATTTGGGCCCAAACAGACGCAAAAAAAGCCTATGAGTGGATTGTCAAATATGTTGGAGCTTCTCTTCCCGCCCGCGATCATGTTGATGCCTTCATGATTGATGAATTGACATCTTTAGGTGAAAAAGGAACAATCTTTCGCGACCAACGAAAAATACAACAATATCCATTAGCTAATACATGGCAAAATATAAATACAGTCAATAACAAGCCTTTGGACACTGATGGTGATGGAATCCCTGACGATTGGGAGGATGCTAACGGATTGAATAAAAACGATCCGTCCGATGCTCTAATAATACCAGAAGGTCAAATTTATACATGGATTGAAATTTATGCGAACTCTTTAGTTCCAGAAGAAGGAATTTATATTGAGAATAAATAATATATTAAATTTTAGAACAACAATGAAAAAAGCGACATTCTTACGGAAAATGCTTTGGCTATTGCTTATCCCATTTATTACAACTTCATGTGAAGATAAAATGGATGAACATTACGATGTACCAGATTGGGTACCAGCCAGTGCCTGGGAAGTTTTGCAATCGGGAGAGCATGGAAAATTCTCCATGTTCCTTGAAGGTGTGGAGCGAGCAGGCTTCAAACCCATGCTAGAAGGAAAGAATTTATTAACAGTGATGGCTCCAGACGATGAAGCCTTTAAAAGTTATCTAAATCAACACGGATATTCATCTGTAAAAGATATCCCTGAAGGTGAAATAAAAAAAATAATTGGCTATCATTTGCTCTACTATTCTTATAATACTGAAAATTTAATAGATTTTCGTCCGTATGGACAAATAGAAACTGATGAGCATGCAGAAACAACAGCAGGACAATATTATAAGCACCGCACAAAAAGTGCAGATGTCCCTTCAGTTGTAACTGACCCAAATACAAATAAAGAAATCATGGTTTATCATTTGGAGCGTTTCTTACCTGTATTCTCATACAAGTTCTTTGCCACTCGCAAAATTGATGCAAAAAGTAATTACGAGTTATTTTATCCGAATTCCACTTGGACCGGAGAAAATGGTTTTATGGCATCTAATGCTTCGGTTAAAGAATACGGTGTAATTGCCAACAATGGTTATATCCATACGCTATCACAAGTTATAGAACCACTGGAAACAATCTATACAGAGCTAAAACAGGACGAAGATTATTCAATTTTCGAGAGTCTTTATGAAACTATTGGAGATGGCCAATATTTGCGTAGCGATGAATTGACTAAAGATTATGCCGCAGCTTACGGTGTAGACTCTTTGTACCAATACCAATTCAGTAATTTACCAGATATCGCTTTAGAATGGCCTACTACCTCATTTGCAGATTTTATTTCATTAACACGTTCTTCACATACAATTTTTGCGCCCACCAACACGACCATCTCCAGATTCTTCAACGAATTTTGGAAAGTCGGGGGCTACTCTTCTATATCAGAAGTAGATGCCGCTGCTATAACGGCTATGATTGGCAATATGTATAGAAATGGTTCAATGGTTTTTCCTGATGAAATGAAACAATACGCAGAAAAGGAAGGTGAAGAATACTTAAACATTGATCCGAGTAGCATTGAAAAAGCACAAATGTGTGTAAATGGTATTTTGTACGGACTAAATAACATGCCGACAATACCTGTATTTAATATGATTACGAGACCTGTATATCAATATAAAGATGCGCGCTCGTTTATGTATGCTTTAAGAAGTTCTGGATTAAGTAGCAGTTATATATCTAAAGATGCGACTTACACTATGCTAATACCTACTACTGATCAATTTCTTGCTTCCGGCATTTATACTGTCTATTCTACTCAATCTTTGGAAGAAGAATCAGAAGGCAGTCGTGTAGATATCGGTACAGCAAAAAAAATGAGTATTATGTATATGCACTCAGCCAGTATAGCCAGCGGAAAAAGTAGTGAGTTATCTAAAACAGAGACACGCGTTATCCCAACTATGGAACCATGGAATTACTGGTTCATCAACAATGGCAAGCTGACAAGCAACGCATTATTCAATCAGCAATTGAATCCAGAAAGTGATCATTCTAATATCTATTGCAACTTTACTTTGTTTGAAAAAACAGGAAATGGTACAACTTATAAATTTGATTCACCGGAATTACTTGCAAAAGAAGAGAATTCATTGACTCGCTCACTTGCAATTTGTTCGGATAAGAGGTATGTATATTACTCATTTGTTCAATTAATGAAAGCCGCAGGTTTGGTAGATATAGACAATGCTACATTAGCAAACATTCCTGTTGGTATAAAATTCATTGCATTTATCCCTAGTAACGAAGCTATTGCCCAGGCATTAGCAAACAATAGTATTCCAGGAATTAGAAATGCTTCATTCGATGCAAATGGCCTGCAAGGTGACGTTTACGATAAAGAAGCCTTAACAGAATATTTGAATTCATACATTATTACAGCTGGAGATAATGCCATTGAAGATTATCCTTACATTGGTTCAGCTATGAAAAGTGGAAAATATAATACCTTGTCTATTCTAAATATCACAACGAATCCAACAGTTCAAACCATAACATATACGGACAATGGAAATAGTTTAAGTGTACAATTAGATGGAGGTAAAAAATGCAATATAGTATCCACATACCATTATTTTCCATTTGCATTTAGCGATGGTTGTTTTCATCTAATTGAGGACACTTTTTGATTAACTGAAAAATAGAGATTATGAAATTATTCAAATACTTATTAATAGCCATTTTCCTCGTTACAGCGACGAGTGAAACATACGCGCAGGCCAAAATCTTGTCCGGTAAAGTAACCGAAATATTCGGTGGACAAGCTGAGCCAATGATGGGTGTAAACGTTAATATCGTGAACTCCCAAAACCGTTCATTAGGAGGAGCCATTACAGATATAAATGGTGTCTACAATGTCAAAATCCCTAACGAAAAAAATTTAACCATCGTTTTTTCATACATCGGTATGAAAACAGAACGGATTAAATACACGGGACAAGAAAAACTAAATATCACTTTGAAAGATGACTCTCAAACAATGGATGAGGTCGTTGTTAAAGCGGAACGTTTAGACAGAAATGATTTGGGAATCACAGCAAGACAACAAGTTTCCGCTACTCAGAAAGTAAATATGGAAGAATTAGTAGCAACCTCTCCTGTCACTTCCATTGAAGATGCTCTACAGGGTCAATTAGGTGGTGTGGACATCGTATTGGGTGGTGGTGATCCTGGAGCACGTGCCAGCATTCAGATTCGTGGTACAAGCACGTTAAATGCCAATGCCGATCCGTTAATTGTTGTTGACGGTGTTCCTTATCCATCAGATATTAGTGATGACACTGACTTTTCGAACATGAATAATGATGATTTAGGAGCTCTATTGAATATCTCTCCGCAAGACATTGAATCCATCGAAGTTTTGAAAGATGCAGCTGCTACGGCTATTTGGGGAACAAAAGGCGCTAATGGTGTATTAATAATCAAAACAAAAAGAGGAACAGTTGGTAAAACCCGTTTTTCTTTCAGTTCCAAATTTTCAGCTAAATTTGAACCTAAAAGTATACCAATGCTAGACGGTGATGAATATAGAACAATATTATCAGAATCAATTTGGAATTCAGCGGCATATAACGGATATACCCAATCACTTGGACTAATTAATTTACTCTACAATACTAATTCCATTGGTTACAATCCTGCATGGACCTATTTTGATGAATATACACAAAATACAGATTGGTTATCAGAAGTTCGTAAAAACACTAGTTCTTGGGAAAATAACTTTTCTATGAGTGGTGGTGGCGAAAAAGCTACATATCGTTTCTCGCTAGGATATTTAGATGAAGGTGGAACAACTATCGGAACAGGATTTACCCGTCTCAATTCTAAGTTAATGGTTTCTTATAGGTTTTCAAATAAACTAAAATTTGATATTGACTTCAATTATACCCAGTCCGATCGCGACGATAACTATTATAATATCCGTCAAGAGGCTTTTCGCAAAATGCCAAATAAATCACCCTATTACATAGATGATAAGACTGGACAACGTACATCACAGTATTTTTCTTGGTCGGAAAAGAACGAGATAGATAGTGAGATATCCAATCCAGGCAAATCTGACAAAGCGAGAAATTATAATCCTATCGCTTTAGCAAACGAAGGAAAAAACAATAAGATACAACGAGAAAGCCGCATCAATGTCAATGCAGAATATAAAATTCTGCCGGAATTGACCTATCGCGGTTATGTATCATTGGACATTCGTAACACAAAAGGGCGTGCATTCTTACCACAAATAGCTACAGGTCTCCCTTGGTCGGACGAATATGCCAATCGTAGTATAGATACTTCATCAGACCAATTATCTATTAATACAGAAAATAAATTGATGTTTATCAAAAACTGGGAAGAGAGACATAGTATTATCAGCAACCTTATTTTCCGTACAGAAGAAACATCCAATTCAAGTTATGGAAGTGAAACTTCTGGTAATGCATCTCCTAGTCTTTCCGACCCATCTATGGGCAATGTGGTACAAAAAACAGCCTCTGGAGAATCCAAGAGACGAACATTATCAGGAACTGCGAACATCAACTATACGTTCCTAAACCGATATGTATTCAATGCAACCGCTACCGCCGAAGGAAGTTCTGCAATGGGTAAATCTGAGCGTTGGGGTATATTCCCTTCAGCTGGCGTTGCTTGGCACTTAGCTGACGAATCATTTATGCGCGACATCAAATGGTTACAAGAATTGAAGTTACGATTCAGTGTAGGACAAAGTGGAACACCAGCCAAAGGAACCTCTGTTTATTTAGGAACTTTTACAGGGTCAACTTCTGACAACTATATGGATATGGATGCCATCAAGCCGAGTGATATACAGCTAAATCACCTAAAATGGGAAACAACAACCGAGTATAATACAGGTATGGACATTTCACTATTAAAAGGTAGATTACGTTTCACTGTAGATGTTTACCAAAAATTCACAAAGGACTTATTACAGAAGGATGTTAAAGCGCCTACAACAATAGGATATGGTGATTACAAAATCAATTATTACAACTCTGGTAAAATGACCAACAAAGGTTGGGAATTCCGTACAGACGTTGTTGCTGTAGAAAACAAAGACTTCCGTCTTGCTGGATTCTTTAATATCAGCCGTAATATTAATAAACTGACAGAGCTTCCAAGTCATTATATAGAAGATAACTACACTTTCGATAATGGGAACTACGCTTTCCGTTACGAAGAAGGACGCACATTAGGTGCATTCTATGGCTATCGCTATAAAGGAGTTTACCAAAATACGGAAGCTACTTACGCACGTGATGCTGAAGGCAATGTAATGAAAGACCTTGAAGGAAAACCGATAGTCATGCAAAATGGAACAAAAGTAGTATATCCTGGCGATGCTATCTACGAAGATATCAATCACGACGGCGTAATAAACCAATATGATATTGTATATTTAGGTAATTCTCTTCCTAAATTCACATTGGGAGCAGGCCTGAATCTTAGTTACAAACAGTTCAAATTAACGGCAAACTTCTTCGGACGCTACGGAATGAAAGTTATTAATGAAGCCCGTATGAATAATGAATCGATGCATAACTCAGATAATCAAAGCAAAGCTGTGCTAAGACGCTGGCGCGAGGAAGGACAGATTACCGATATTCCACGTGCTTTATACAAAGAAGGATATAATTATTTAGGTTCTGACCGTTTTGTGGAGGATGCCTCATTCTTACGTTTAAAGAGTCTTTCTCTTACCTATAATGTTCCTAAAAATTTGTGCCAGAACTGGGGATTAAACAATATGAATGTGTATGTAACAGGTTACAACTTGTTTACATGGACAGACTACACCGGTCAAGACCCGGAAATCAAGCCATCAAATACATTGACCAAGGACACTGCCGTAACGCCTTGTTCCATTCAGTTTGTTTGCGGTGTTAACTTAAGTTTCTAAAAGTTTTATACGTATGAAAAAAATATTTATAACAATATTAACTGTCAGCAGTTTATGCTTAAGTAGTTGTAGTGACTATTTGGACATTTTACCCAAAGACAAACAGACATCAGACATGTTCTGGCAATCATCAGGAGATGTAGAGTCTATCCTAGCAGAAGGTTATAGTTGTATGCGCAGATGTGTTCCTTATATGATAGACTGGGGTGAATTACGAGGTAGTTCTATTATAACACTTGGAACCGGAAAAGGTCGCAGTATACAAGATTTTAAAGTTTTACCTAATAATGAAAAAGTAAAATGGAATGATTTTTATGCTACCATAGGTATGGCTAATGCTGTATTAAAATATGCTCCTGGAGTAATGGACAAAGATGAGAGTTATAAAGAACCTCAAATGAAATCTCATTTAACTGAGGCTTATTTTATGCGTGCGCTAACCTATTTCTACTTAGTACGCAACTACAAAGAAGTTCCATTAATTACAGAACCTTATGTAGATGACGAAATGCCTACGAACGTAGCTAAATCAACAGAAGCGGATATTATCACTCAAATCAAATATGATATAGAAGCAGCTTTACAAACAGGTGCAGCCAAAGAAATGTATGAAAATAGTTGGGCAAACAAATGTCGTGCTACCAAATGGGCTTTATACGCATTAATGGCAGACGTCTGCTTATGGAATGAAGACTACGATGAATGTATCACTTATGCCGACAATCTAATTCATACTACTTCCGGTTTACGACCGGTATTCATGTCTGAACCTTCACAGTGGTTCCAACTATTTTATCGTGAAGGTGATTCTGGAGGTAGTAATGAATCCATATTTGAATTGATATTCGATGGAGACCAAAACCCCGATGCTTCTAAAAACAGTCCAACTAAAATCATACCATACCAAGAAAGCGATCCTTCATATTTATATTCTGCTCGTATGACAGAAGACCTGAATACAGAATATCTCGCCGAAAACGTACGCACATTCTGGGGTTCTTATGCTGGACCGGAAAATGTTTCCACTAAATATCCAGAAAACGGATTAATTTGGAAATATACAGGGATGGGAGTTACAGGCGATAAAGAAGCTACACGTCCTTCTTCAGGTAAAAATGCCTATAGCAATTTTATCATCTATCGTATGGCTGACGTCATGTTGATGAAAGCCGAAGCATTAATTCGCAAAGGAGGAAATGAAAATTGGGAAGAAGCTATCAGCATCATGAATCAAATACGTGAACGTTCCGAATTAGAACCACTAAATGAATCTTTAGAAGATTTATCAGAAGAAGATTTACTAGAAAAACTGCTCCATGAGCGCAATATGGAATTTGCTGCTGAAGGAAAACGTTGGTATGATTTACTTCGCTTAGGAAGACAACGTAACTTCCAATATAAAGCTAAATTCATTGCAACGATTATAGAATATAATAATACTTCAACGGCTACATGGCTTAACTCTGTATTGCGAGACGATAACGCTTGGTTTTTGCCATTACCTGACGGAGACGTCAAGGCTAATCAGTTGCTGATACAAAACCCTTATTATGATGTTACTAAATAATCACAACTATGAAACGACTTATAAAATTACAATTATTATTGCTTCTTATTTTAGGCGCAGCATGTAGCGACCCTTACAAAAGTGACGGGTTTGCTATTTATGACACACAACCTGCATCTACTTATCTATCAAGCAGACCGGAAGATTTTTCCGAATGGATTAAAGTTATGAAATATGCTGATATGTATAATGCAGTGAACCAGGCAACAAAATTCTACACCTTATTTGTACCAAACAACCAAGCTGTAGAAAAATTCTACGAACGGAAAGGCGTATCTGGAATAGAAGAACTAGGACAAGAATATGCACGGACATTGGTTTCGTTCCATCTTATTCAAGATACGATAAATCAAGAAACCTTTATTGAAAAAGAAGGTCCTCTCGATAAGAAGACCTATTCAGACGATTTCCTTTCAATAAGCTATGGCTCAGGAGAAGGGGACAATGGAGGTATCAATTCCCTTTATATAAATAAAGAAGCCCGTGTTATAGAATTAGCTAATAAAGTTTCCAACGGATATGTATATGTACTCGAAAACACTTTAACCCCACTAACAGAAAGCGTTTACGAACGTATCGCTGATGCTGGAATCTATAGCATTTTTAAAGCAGCATTGGACGCAACCGGATGGAACACCACCATCAATACTATTTATGAAGAAGTAGAAAACTCTTCAGGATTAATGGAACAGCAAAAACGTAATTTTACAATTTTAGCTGTTCCCGATGAAATATTTAAAAACGAAGGTATCAATGATTTGAGTGCTTTAGTAAATAAATTGGGAGCAGGCGCTGATTATACAAACGTACAAAATGAATTGAATCGTTACGTAGCTTATCATATTATTTCAGGCAGTTATACACTTCAGAAATTTAAAACATTTGATACGGAAGATGCCAATGCCAAAATATGGAATACGTCAGCATTAGAAGGATTGATAAAGATTCGTAAAGAAGGCAATATTTATTATCTCAACTACGGAAGTGAAGAAAGCCGTACAACATTTATTGAAGACAATTGTGACTTACAGGCTAAAAATGGTTATATACACCAATTGGCTGGTTATCTTCCTATCGCAGATCCGGAGCCTGAAAAGATATTATTTGATGTTTGCGACTATGAAGATATAAAGAACTTAATTGAATCAGGAAAAGCATCTCCTGACGCAGATATTAAATTCCAACAGATTTCCGACCCTAGCAACGAAAAAAAATGTGAATGCTATGAGTTACCTTGTTACACGGTAAAACTATCTAAACCTGGAGGCAAATATTCAGACTATTTATATGTAGCTTATCAAACGTCCAAAACAGCAAGTAGCAGCAAATGGCAATATGCCAACAACTGTGACTTACTAATGCTAAATTTGGGAAATACAGGCTCTATTGCCATGCAGACACCTACTATAATGAAAGGTAAGTACAAAGTAATCATTCAATTCGGTTATGCTACTAGTATGGACTTCATTAAAAATGGCGGTACTACAAGCAACGGTAGTGGAAGTAACCGAGGCGGTATGAAAATTAGTTTTGATGGAGAAAACGAAATTAGTTGTAAACCTTATACATCTTATACAGGTACAGCCTTAGATTTATTTCAATACACAGCTTACGAAGAGTTGGAATTCAGTAGAACAACAAATCATACATTTAAATTAGTTATTGATGATCCAGCAGCTTCCACTCATAGCAAATATCGTATTTATTTAGATTATATATTATTTGAACCTATAATAAACGAATAAAGTTATGAGATTAAAAAAATATATGCTTTATGCATCCCTTATAACAGGAGTATTTAGTAGTTGTTCTGATAATTGGGACGAGCATTACACCCAAAATGAAACAGACGTAGTGAATACAACCATTACGGTTGTCAATGAATCATTAAGTAATTACTTGGCAAAAGAAAATTCTCTAGCTTCTACATATCAACTGCTGAATAAAACAGGGATTATAGACAAAATGGCAGAAAAGAACCTGTCCTATACAATTTTAGCAGTAGAAAACGGGGATCTGAAATCAAACCGAGATGGAGATGTATCAAGTGAAGACTTATATACTGCTCAAACATACATCTCAGACGTCACGTTAGCACCATCCAGTATTCCTAATGTAAAAAAACTTCAAATGTGGAGTGGAAAATATCTGGATGTTATTCTGGCTACTGCTGAAGATAACCAAAGCATTATATCATTCAACAATGCAACGGTAACTAAAATTATCAAGTTGAATAATGGTTACTTATACGTTATAGACCAAGCTATCAGTGCACCTCGTCCATTAAATGAAATTATAGAAAGTTTAGGAGACGATTATTCTATTTTCCGAGATATGGTTCTTTCAAAATGTCAACGAATATTCGAAAAAGACAAAAGTCCGGCTATTGATATCGACCAAACAGGAAATACTGTTTATGATTCAGTATTCTCCATTAAAGCGTCCTATTTTGAGGCTAAAGGACTGGATATCATGTCTGAAAACATCAATGCAACCATGTTAATTCCATCCAATGAAGTTATTAATGAGGCACTCAATAATGCACATGAACGTCTAGCCAAATGGGAATTGCAACGTGAAGACAGTATTATACGCAATTGGATTGTACAAGTATGTTTTTTCAATAAAACATATACAAAAGAAGATTTTGAAAACACTACAGATTTAAACTCTATTTTCCATGTAAATAACTCAACAAACAGTGTACCGGTAACATGGCGTACTACTGTACAGGAAGTAGATTTAGAGCATCCCATAAACATGAGTAATGGTACTGCCTATTATATAACTAAAATGAAGATACCAACCAATGTCTTAGTTTATCGTTTAAAAGATCGTTTCGAATCTTATGAGAAATTGACTGATGAAGAAAAAGCTATTTATTTCGCTAGTGAAAATCTTGCATATAGCAAAACTGATACTCCTGTAGAACCTTGGTCTGGATGGCCACAAGCAGGTTATCCGAAATTAGGAAATACAGTTGTTTACTTCAAACTAGCAGATACCAGTCTAAGCGGACAAAAATTCAGTATGGACTTGACCCCATATCAATACACATCCGATGGTACAAATCATAAGGTATCTTCATACAAAATACCTGCAGGAACCTATAAAGTAAGTATGGGATTCAAAGATTCTATGAAACCTAATAATATAACAATTTCAATTAACGGACAGGTTTTAGTAAATAATGCAAGCCTTAAATATTCATCTTATCATTATGACCGCCAAGGAGGAGGTTATCCTGAAGGATTCGACAAAAATAACGGTACCAAAAATGCAGCAAAATATGATATGGATGGAACTGTTATAGGTAACATTACCATTGAAGAGGATGGGAAACCCATTGTTATACATATCGAAGGTACTGGAGACAAATCTAATGATGTGCTAATTTTACACCATTGGACTTTGAAACCGACAGCTGATTGTTATTAATCTTAATAAAGACATTAAGAAAAACATACAGATTTTAATTCTTACTCTATTACTTAGCTTTCCTGCCATAAGAATGTCTGCGCAAGAGCCAAGTAAAGTAAGTGGTAAAATACTATCCACCTTTAATCTTCCCATTAAAGGTGCGGTAGTATCCGTTACCGGAAGTGAAGATGTTACGACCGATGAATACGGAACATTCCAAATAGAATGTAAAAATCCTAAAAAAGCGGCTATCTCTGTATGGGCTAGTGGATATTACACTATTCTACAAAACCCAGTAGATGGACGTTCGGAAGTAAACATTATTATGATTCCGGAATCACAATATAAGTATAACGAAACCAAAGTTCTACCTTTTCGTATTGAAAAAAATACAGAAATAACCTCAGCAGAGAACATCACCAAAAAAGACTTTACTCCAGCCTCAATGAGAATTGATCGTGCTTTAGCCGGTCAAATAGCAGGCTTGCAGGTAACCAAAAACAGCGGCATGCCAGGAGAAGGTAGTTATATGAATTTACGAGGTATTCGTTCTTTTATTGGTAATAACGCTCCTCTAATAGTTATCAATGGTATTCCTTTTACTCCGGATACACATGATTCACCATTAATTAATGGACTCAGCCGTGACATATTATCGGCTTATAACATTAATGATATTCAGAATATAACTGTATTGAAAGGTTCAGAGGCTGCCTTGTATGGTTCAATGGGTGCCAATGGTGTTATTCTCATTGAAACAGATGGTGCTACGTCAGATAACCTGAATACGGAAATAAGCTATTACGGACAATTTGGTATTAATTGGAATAATAAACGAATTCCTTTGTTAAGTGGATTAGATTATAAATCTTATTTATCTGAAGTAGGTTTAAGTCACAGTAATATTGGAAGCAAACTTTTTGATTATTTCCCATTCTTACAAAGTACAACCTCTCCATACTCCTATTACTATAACAATGAAGGAAATACCGATTGGCAAGACGAAATTTATCGGAAAGGATTTGTTACCGACAATTTATTCAGAGTTGAAGGTGGCGATGCTATTGCCAAATATGATTTATCTTTAGGATACTCTCAAGAACAAGGTATACTAAAGAATACGGACCAGAACCGTTATCATACCCAACTGAATGGAAACTTCCTAATCAATAAGAATTTGGAAGTATATGCCACTATTGGATTAGCTTATTTAACCGGAAGTTATCAAGAACAGGGGATGAGTGTACGTACTAATCCTATTATGGCAGCCTATGCACAATCCCCCATGTTATATCCATACCAACGGACTAATAACGGAGATTTCACTCCTCTTTATTCACAATATTTTTACGGTTATCCAGGATTATGGATGAATGGAGACAACTATGTTTCTTATGCCATGGACGCAGCTGTAAGTAACCCTTTAGCTATTGTCAATACATTGGATGCAAGTAACCGTCAATATGATGTAAATATCAAAGCGGGATTTAATTATAAATTACTTCGTGATTTATCTATCAATGGAATATTCGGAATTTATTATAACTATAATAAAGAACATATATTCATTCCTGGAAAAAGTGACTTTACGATTATCCCAGCAACTGATTCATACGGAATTGAAGAAAATACAGTTAGGGATGGTGTAAATGAGAGTTTAAATTATTTCTATAATCTGAATGCACGTTACAATCATAAGTTTGATAGTAAAAATATATTAAATGCGATGGTTGGTTTCCAAGCTTTAACTACCAAATATGAATACGATGGGGCTTATTCACGAAATACCACTAACGACTTCTATCAAGTAATGAATAAAACTACAGGAACCTATTTCAACGGTTATTTGGAGAAATGGAACTGGATGAACTTCTACGGACATGCCGACTACACCTATAATAACATATTAAACGCATCCGTAAATATGTCGGTTGACGGTTCTTCTGCAACAGGTAAATATACAAATCGTTTCCGTGTATATCCTGCTGGAGGATTAACCTGGATGATAAAGAATATGCCATTTCTCGTAAATAAAACTTGGATAAACCAGTTAAATTTACGTGCAGAATATAGCTTAACCGGCAACAGTCGTTTTGCCTCTACTTATGGAAAGTCTTATTATACGAGTTCTACATTTAGAGATGTATCAGGTATCAAACGCAATCAAATACCTAATACACACTTAAAGCCAGAAATGACTTCCCAAGTAAATCTAAGCTTAGATGCCTCATTTTTAAGAAATCGCATCAGTTTAGGAGTAGATTACTATAATGGGACCACCAAAGATGTTATCATGAATATAGAAAAATCATCAGTGTATGGAAATTCTGCCTATTATGCAAATTGTGGAAAAATAACTAATAGTGGCGTTGAACTTTCAGCCCAAGCCTCTATTATCCGTATGCGTGATTTTGAATGGATTGTAGGTGGAAACATCTCTTTCATAAAGAGTGAAATCAAATCAGTTGGAGGTGACAAACAAATCACAACAGAATATAGTGATGGCTCACGTTTAACAAGCCGTGTTGGAGGAAATCCTTATGAATTCTATGGATTACAGGCTGCAGGTGTTTTCTCAACTCAAGCAGAGGCCGACGAGGCAAATCTATTGAATAGTAGCAGTCAACGTTATAATGCAGGCGATGTACACTACGTAGATCAAAATCATGACGGACGTATCGATTATAAAGATTATGTTTCATTAGGAAGTGCAACACCCGACTACTTTGGAGGTTTCTATACCAACATACGTTACAAACATTTCGAGCTTTCAACAGCATTCTCTTATTCTAAGGGAAATGAAGCTTACAATGCGGTAAGACGTTCATTGGAATCAGTTTCAAGTCTGGCTAACCAAAGTGAAGCTGTTGCTAGACGCTGGAGTGCAGAAGGGCAAATCACGGATATTCCTCGAGCTACGTATGGTGATGCAATTGGCAATAATGATTTTTCATCACGTTGGATTGAAGATGCCTCCTATCTGCGTATGAAAAACGTTACATTAAGCTATAGTTTTGATAAACCTATCTGGAATTTCTTCCGCTCAGGAACTGTATATGTAACAGGAGAAAATCTTTGGACTAAAACCAAATATTTAGGTTTGGATCCTGAGTTCGCTTATTCATCAAGTAACTGTGCTACACAAGGATTTGATTATGCTAAAGTAATGCAACCTAAATCTATTAAATTGGGTATTAACTTGAAATTCTAAACATGAAAATGAAAAAGATACTATTGAACGCTATGCTTTTCTGCACAGCAGTCGTCCTTGGAGGATGTTCTGATTTCTTTGACACAAATACAGACGATATGTTAAATGACAAAGATTATATTTCGGAAGAAAGCGAAGTATATTCTGGATATATCGGTCTATTAACCAAAATGCAAGAAATTGCAGACAAATCCATCTATTTATATGAAACTAGAGGAGAAGTGGTAGAACCAACTGCCACCGCTCCACGTGAACTATACAGCCTCTATAATTATGAGACAGATTTAACGGGTAATAGCTATGCTGACCCATCTGGCTATTATGAGCTTATCAATTCATGCAATGATTATATGATTCGGCTGAAAAATTATAAAGATAGCCACACTTTAGATAAAAGCGTTTATAAAACACTTATAAGTGGAGCCTTACGTATTAAAGCATGGACATTTCTGACTATAGCAAAACTTTATGGTAAAGTAGTATGGGTAGATAAGCCTATGAATTCATTAAGAGATTTATCTAAATTTAAAACTTTAGAATTTGATGACGCTATCAAGGCTTGCAAAAATTTATTAGATATAGGATATGATGATATCGACGGAACTACAGAATTCAGTCAATATACAGGAAACAGCTTCATGACATGGGCCAATGCTACAGAAACGGCAGACCAAACAGAATTTGGCCTTTACGACAGAATGACTCCTCCCTACTTTGCCTTATACGGTGAAATTTGTTTGTGGTTAGGTAAATACCAAACTTGCATCAATGTTATACAAAGCCGTATGAACAGCGACTACCAAACAACAAGCAACACATCTGTAGCATGGTTACGCAACGCAATGCTTCTTGGAAAGTTTAAAGATTTTTGGGGCGGAGAAAATCCTCACAACTATGAATCGGTCTCAGCCATTATCTATAATTACAAAAACAACCAAAATAATGCGCTTGTTAAACACTTTGACTCAGACTATCCTAATAAATATTGGCTAGCTCCTACTGAAATAGCTATTAATCGTTTTAAAGACAATAACTTTTCATCTTTAGGAAGCAGTAGAACTGAAGATTTCCGAACAGGAAGAACTTTTAGAAAAACCAATGGGAACTGGACTGTTTGTAAATTCCGTCCTAGCACAAGCAAAGATGCATTCCGTAATGATATCTATATTTATATTTATCGAGGTGTAGATCTATACTTTATGTTAGCAGAAGCATTCAACCAACTAGGTAATAAAGAGGCTGTTGATGCGCTAATCAATAATGGTATAGAAAACTACATCGGTGAATTCGATAAAAATGAAGACAATGTTTTATCCGGTACATGGAATGGATTCACTCCACATTGGACAAGTGGTACCACTATGTATACTTCCAGAGAGGGTAAATCGGAACTGAAAGCACGGTCAAAATATGGTGATGAAGGAATACGAGGATGTAGATATACTCAATACTCAGGAGAAGATCCCTATCCTTTTGGCGAAGACAAGCTAGAAAACGATGAAATGATATTGAAAGAAATGATGCTTGAGATGTCATGTGAAGGCAAAGTTTATCCTGCAATGATTCGTATGGCACGCCGCTACAAAGACCCTAGCATTATGGCTAAGTACATCGGCGAGAAATACGAAGGCAAAGGTAATGCCGACGCTATCCGCACCAAAATCATGAATGGAGATTACTTTATCCATTGGGATTTGGGCACTGAAGAGAAATAATAGTTTCATAGTTGTCAAGAAGAAATAAAAGTATCACGTCCCAACAACTTTGTATAAAGAGGGACGTGACTTTTATTTCGAATTTCATTGAGACAACTGTTTTTATAGTACAGGCAACTAGCTCATAATGGGTTAGTTGCCTTTCTTTTATATCCTCGTTTACATTGCGACTCGTCGTTGTCATGGCAACTCTCTCGTTATTGTCGGGAGGAAGACGGTTGCATTTTTTATCCTTCTTCCTTATTAAATCCTTCGCATACACCGAAAAGATTCTGTTGAGTCTAAAAGTATTCTTCGTCCCACGTTCGTGGGCTCGACAGTTTACATACGTGGGCTCTCCGGTTGACGATTGTGGGCTGCACAGCCTGCGTATGTGGGACGGAAAATAGTCTTAGACCGGGAC
>ERZ791796.1129-NODE-1129-length-18578-cov-2.572423_pt1 | contig 18578 bp, 11 predicted proteins | sample MGYA00510311_ERZ791796 | MGnify/ENA primary metagenome ERZ791796 (study PRJEB30046, sample SAMN00792042) | human gut metagenome | study: EMG produced TPA metagenomics assembly of the A metagenome-wide association study of gut microbiota in type 2...
TTTTTCCGTATCCGTGCAACCTATTGTCAGGTAGGAGAGGCGCTCAAGAGCCACTTCTTCGGCATGGCACGGACCGGCTAACACGGCAATGTTTTCCGGAGGAACGCCGTACACTTGGTTGAAATAGTTCGAAATAATTAGATTTTCGTCCGGTACGATACCTTTGATTGCTGTGACCACAAACTTGTCTTTTATTTTGGTCTTCAGCTTTTTCAGGTGGATTTTTAGGTAAGGAGAAGGCGTGACGAAGACTAAAATCTCTGATTCCTTGACTATCTTGTTAATGTCGGAAGAGAAGTTAATCCGTTTTACATCAAAGCGCACTCCTGTTAAATAGGCAGGATTATGTCCTAACCGCTTGAAATCCTCAATACGATCGTCCCGGCGCATGTACCAATTGATGGATTCTTCTTGCGCCAACATGATTTTAGCGATAGCCGTAGCCCAGCTACCACCTCCCATGATTGCTATTTTACCATTCGGTAGTTTGGATGCCATATCAAATTTTGCTTATCCAACCGGCTACAGTGTCTACCGTAGGATTGGTCAGTTCCAATTTGTATTTTTTATTTATACCGCAAATATCCATGTGGAGCTTTTGCGGATTTACTTCTTTCATATCCGAAACCATGTTATAGCCTGCTTTCTGTATCAATGGTACCCATTCTTCCGATATACCGAGTTCCATGAATTTAGCAGCCGGGTCTTTCGGTACTACTTTTTCCGGACGCATCTGCGGGAAGAAGAGTACTTCTTGAATGGTGCTTTGTCCTGTCATCAGCATTACCAAGCGGTCCATACCGATACCCATACCTGAAGTAGGAGGCATTCCGTATTCCAATGCGCGGACAAAGTCCTTGTCTATCACCATGGCTTCGTCGTCTCCCTTTTCGCTCAGGCGCATTTGCTCTTCAAAACGCTCCAATTGGTCAATCGGGTCGTTTAGCTCTGAGTATGCGTTACACAATTCCTTTCCGTTCACCATCAGTTCGAACCGTTCTGTCAGGTTCGGGTTATTGCGGTGCCGTTTGCAGAGAGGCGACATTTCGATAGGATAGTCTGTGATGAATGTAGGCTGTATATAATTTCCTTCGCAGAATTCGCCGAATATTTCGTCAATGAGTTTGCCTTTACCCATTGTATCGTCAATTTCCATATTCAGTTTCTTGCAAACTTCCCGAATAGCGTCTTCGTCCATATCGGTTAAGTCATACCCGGTAAATTCCTTGATGGAATCCAGCATGGTAATGCGTTTGAACGGAGTCTTGAAACTGATGTTCTGGTCGCCTACCTTTACTTCAGTGGTATCGTTTACATCGAGACATATTTTTTCAAGCATATTCTCGGTAAACGTCATCATCCAGTTATAATCCTTGTACGATACATAGATTTCCATGCAAGTAAACTCCGGATTATGAGTACGGTCCATCCCTTCGTTACGGAAGTTCTTACCGATTTCGTAAACGCCTTCAAAGCCTCCCACAATCAGTCGTTTTAAGTAGAGCTCACTGGCAATACGCATATATAAAGGAATATCCAGCGCATTGTGGTGAGTGATGAAAGGACGTGCCGAAGCGCCGCCCGGTATGGATTGCAGAATAGGAGTTTCTACTTCGATATATCCTTTGGAGTTGAAATATTCACGCATGGAGTTATATACCTTGTTGCGTTTCAGGAAGATTTCTTTTACTCCCTCGTTTACGGCTAAGTCTACATAACGCTGGCGATACCGTAATTCCGGGTCTTCAAACTTGTCGTATGCTACGCCGTCTTTGTATTTTACGATAGGAAGCGGCTTGATGCTCTTTGATAAAACCGTCAACTTTTGTGCATGAATACTGATTTCTCCCATTTGGGTTTTGAATACAAAGCCCTCAATGCCAATGAAATCGCCTAAGTCGAGCAGGCGTTTGAAAACGGTTGTATATAAATCTTTGTTTTCACCCGGGCAGATATCGTCGCGGGTAATGTATACTTGAATTCTTCCTTTCGCATCCTGTAACTCAATGAAAGAAGCTTTGCCCATTACGCGGCGGCTCATAATTCTTCCTGCTACAGATACCTGACGGGGTTCGTCTTCTTCTTTGAATTCCTCTTTAATATCTGTTGAGAATGCATTGGTTACATATTCAGCTGCAGGGTATGGTTCAATACCCATGGCTCTCAATTCATTCAGACTGTTGCGTCTGATAATTTCCTGTTCACTTAGTTCTAAAATATTCATCACTATTTATCTCTTAACCATATATTTGTTGCAAAAATACGAAACTTTTCGTAATAAGCTCTATAATAGGGCATAAAAAAAGCATCGAGTACTCCTCCTCCAAGGCTCGATGCTTTTCCAACACAAAAACTAAACTAGACTTAACTAAACTATTCTATTCAAGGAATTTCACAATCCCTGTCTGTTTATGCGGCAAATATACGTCATAAAAATAATATAGACAAAACAGAATCGATAAAATCAACAATTTTATCTGCAAAAATCTATATTTTTACCATTTTCTATCTAAAATGATACTGAATAGATACTTTTCCTTCTTATCTTCGGATGCATAAAAAGCTGAAAGGTACTGTGTCAATATCCAAATTCTTTTTGTCTTGATAGACGAAAAGAGCTTCTCTCTGATTCTATTTTATTTCTTTTCAACCTGATAAGCTGTGCTTCCTTTGGAACTGTTTATTATTTCGTAACTGCATAAATCAGTCTCCGCAACTGCGGAAATCTATTTTCGCAGTTGCGGAGAAAAAAGTCTCTTCCTCTTGTTGCCATATAATCTGCACGGATGAGGAAAAGGTTTGGATGGGAATGAAATAGCCGGTTAATCCATTTTTGACTAACCGGCTATCTGCCTATGTGCTCTGATTTATTGTTTTCGCTCTCTGCGACTATTCAGACATTAAAATCCTAATCGATGGAACTCAACAACGGCTTCAATTCCTTTGCGGAGAATGTCCAGCGAGAAATTCTCGTTAGGAGAATGGATAGCGTCGCTTTCCAGTCCGAATCCCATGAGAATGGTCTTAATTCCCAATATCTGTTCGAAATCCGAAATGATAGGTATACTGCCTCCCCGGCGGACAGCTAGCGGTTGTTTGCCGAAAGCCTTGGTAAAACCTGCCTCTGCGGCGCGGTAAGCCGGCAAGTCTATCGGGCATACATACCCTTCGCCGCCATGCATAGGCGTTACGTTTACTTTCACCGATTTGGGTGCAATAGATTGTATATAGTCTATAAACAGTTGGGAAATCTCATTGTGGTTCTGGTGCGGAACCAAACGGCAGGAAACCTTCGCGTAGGCCTTGCTGGGTAATACGGTCTTGGAACCTTCGCCGGTATAGCCTCCCCAAATGCCGCAGATATCGAACGATGGACGGCAGCTGTTGCGTTCTAATGTAGAGTAACCTTTCTCTCCTTCCAACTCTTCCACTTCAATGGCTGCTTTGTATTTTTCCTCGTCGAAAGGTATCTGTGCTATCATTTGGCGCTCGGCATCAGGCACTTCCTCCACTTTGTCGTAGAAATGAGGAATCGTGATTCGGCCGTCCGAATTTGTTACTTGAGCCAGAAGTTTGCATAAAACATTGATAGGGTTGGCTACGGCTCCTCCGAAATGTCCGGAATGTAGATCGCGGTTCGGACCGGTCACCTCTATCTGCCAGTAAGCCAGTCCCCTTAACCCGGTGGTAAGGGAAGGCAGGTCGGCACCCAGCATGCTGGTGTCAGATACGAGGATGATATCAGCCTTCAATAAATCCTTATGTTTCTTGCAGAAGGTATTTAAACTGGGTGAACCAATTTCTTCTTCCCCTTCGAAAATGAATTTGATATTGTGTTTCAGTAAATTGTACTTGACGGCGTATTCAAAAGCTTTGACCTGCACGAAGGCTTGTCCCTTGTCGTCATCCGCCCCTCGTGCATAGATACGTCCGTCCCGAATCTCCGGTTCAAACGGACTGCTTTTCCATAATTCCAGGGGTTCTACCGGCATCACATCGTAGTGTGCATACACCAGTACGGTGGGAGCGGCGGGGTTGATTATTTTCTCAGCATAGACCAAAGGGTTGCCATCGGAAGGCATTACTTCCGCTTTGTCCACACCGGCTTCCAGCAACAGCTCTTTCCAGCGTTGCGCACAAGCTAACATGTCGTTTTTATGCTCCGGCAGAGCACTGATACTGGGGATGCGTATCAGACTAAACAGCTCGTCCATGAAACGCTTTTCGTTTTCACGGATATAAGATTGAATGTCCATAGTATTAGGTATTAAGGTTTATAATGTAGTTGCCTTGTTCATCAGGTAATAGTCGAGCAGGGTCATGGCCGCCATGGCTTCCACGATGGGAACGGCGCGGGGCAATACACAGGGGTCGTGCCGTCCGCGTGCTTTAATTACGGTGTCCTCGTTTTGATTGTTTACGGTAGGTTGCTCCATCAACAAAGTAGCCACCGGTTTAAAAGCGACTCTGAAATAGATGTCTTCTCCATTGCTGATGCCTCCCTGTATGCCTCCCGAGTGGTTGGTGCGGGTAGCGACTTCTCCGTTGTGCCGGTAAAAGATATCGTTCTGCTCAGAACCTTTCTGAGCTGACCCTTCAAAGCCTTCTCCGTACTCAAAGCCTTTTACGGCATTGATGCTGAGCATGGCGCTGCCTAGCGCCGCATGGAGTTTTCCGAAAACAGGCTGTCCCAGTCCTACAGGACATCCTTGAATCACGCAGGTGATGACTCCGCCTACCGTGTCGCCTACCTTCTTCACTTCGGCAATCAACGTTTCCATCTCTTTGGCCTTTTCCGGGTCGGGGCATCGTACGGCGTTGCTCTCTATCTGGTCGAACGAATAAAGCTTGTAGTTTTTCTCAAGACATATCGGACCTACCTGCGAGGTGTATGCGTGCACTGTTACGCCCAGCTGCTTTAAAGCCAGTTTAGCCAAAGCCCCTCCTACGCATCTCGATATGGTTTCGCGGGCCGAAGACCTTCCTCCGCCGCGGTGGTCGCGCAGACCGTATTTTTTAGTGTAAGTGTAATCGGCATGCGAGGGGCGGTAGAGGTTACGTATGTTTTCGTAATCGTTCGAATGTTGATTCGTATTCCATACGATAAATCCGATAGGTACCCCGGTGGATTTGCCTTCAAAAATACCGGAGAAGAATTCCACTTTGTCTTCCTCTTTCCGGTCGGTGGTGATTCTACTTTGGCCGGGTCTGCGCCGGGCCAGTTCCGACTGAATAAAGTCAAGGTCTATTTCAATTCCGGCAGGAAAGCCGTCAATAACTCCTCCTATACCGGGTCCGTGCGATTCGCCGAATGTGGTTAGTCTAAACAGATTACCGAATGTATTATTGAACATGCCTGATTAAGTTTGGGTGAATTTATAAAAAGGAATGCTGCAAAATATAAAGTCCCGCAACATTCCCCTTTTTATCATATCTCTAATTCGATTGGATTAGTGACATCCTCCGCAGCCACAACCTTCGTGGTTATCGCCTCCGCAGCCATCTTCGCAATCGCCTCCGCAGTTTCCGCATCCGCATCCTTCGCCGCTCAGTCTGTTCAGCATCCCTTGAATTTCTTCGTTGGTAGCTGGGCGCGATTCGGTTACTTCTCCTACAAAAGTTAAGTCTTTGCCGGCTAAGGGGTGGTTAAAGTCCATCACTACCACATCTTCTTTCACCTCCATTACGGTGCCGTTAAAGCGGTTGCCGTCGGCATTCATTAAAGGAACGATGTTGCCTTCTACAATTCTTTCGGAGTCGAACTTACCATCTATTTCAAATATATTTTTGGGTAAATCCAATACATTCTCCTCGTCGAACTCGCCGTAAGCCTCATTCACCGGGATGGTGAACTCGAACTTGTCTCCTTTGTTCAAGTCTTTCAGTTGAGCTTCAAAAGCGTCGAGCGTTGTGCCCAAACCTGAAATGAATTGAAAAGGATGCTCAGCCGGTGCCTTTTCTACTAACTCTTTTTCGCCATCTTCCATTACATACAGCTCATAGGCTACGGTAATGTATTTGTTCTGGGTATTTTCCATTACGTTTCTTTTATTATATAAATAGGTGTATAATTTCTATTGATTTCTGATTCGCTTCGTCGGCAAAGATACGAATTAATTTCTCGTGTTCCTTTATTGTTACATTTATATTACATAAATTTGTTATTTTGAAAGATAAAATCAACATATTTCGTTATTATTGGCTTGATATAAATCAATAAATGAACAGTTTGATTTAGTATTTACGTTTATTAACCTTAAAATGATAATATGTTTTAAAGTACGTTTCTATCTTTGCACTATCAATAAGGAAAAAGAGATTAAGATTGTTTTTTATAGGTATTCGTTTTTAGGTTAACAAATTTAATTTTTAGGTATGATGAAACGTTTAGCAATCTTTTTTGTAGCGGCATTGGTGATGTCGGCTACAAGTTTTGCAGGAAACAAGGTGAAAAGTGAAGACTGGACTATTGCAATGAATGTAAGCAAATTGGGACAGTATTTGAAATTATCCAGTGAACAGTATGAGGAAGTGGCTGCCATCAGCGCTTATCTGAATGAGCAGATGCAGACAGCCGCCGGCAGCAAAGAGGCCAAACAGGGTAAAAGACTTCGTGAGGCTGTTTATGGAAACTTCAAATTAATGAAGAGTACATTGAGCGATGAGCAATATAAAAAATATGTGCGCTTAATGAATATCACTTTGAGACATAAAGGACTTGATATTTATTTGGATAAGTAATTAGAAATTAGAGAAGAGAGAATGTGAAAGAGGGGGTGTTCATTGAATGGGTACCTCCTCTTCTATGTTCCGACAAAGGCATTTGTCCATACGATTGCTCAGACAGACAAGGTTGATGGAATCCGAAGAACCACGATATTTGGCATTTGGTGTTGCCACTCGTCACTGTTCATGAGCATGGACTTGTCAACAAACTACTTACAAGCGTTACGATGGGTAACGACTGACAAGTTGCCGTTGCACTCGCAACGTCCTTCCTTATAAGATTAGGAGCATAATAGTTAAAAATAAGTCTCCTTCCCTATTCTTTTGTCAGAAAGAACCGAAGTAAACTTCGTCCCACGATTGCGGGCTCTCCGGCCCACGTACGTAAACCGTGCAGCCCACATACGTAAACCGTCGAGCCCACGTATGTGGGACGAAGAATAAAACAAGACTTTTCCGAATCTTTCCGGTATCCGCAGGATATTACCAAAGGAGGTGCGTGGAAAAAAGCAACCTTCTTTCTCCCGACGGAAAAGCATGGAACGCCGGACGTCTCTGATAATCTCCTTTTGTGGATAGAGACGGGACTTTTAAGGGAAAAAGGACCTACTTCGCATAAAGTGTATTTAAGTACTGTAAATAAGTAGGTTAAGTAGTAAATAAAGGGTGAAAACCTCTAAAAAAGGTGTTGGCAACCCATTTGCCAACACCCTGCCAACACCCTTGCCAGCACCGCATAATTAGTTATATGATAGATGTTTAACATTGATTGGTGCTGGGTGCTGGCAGAATGTGTGAAAAAAGCGTTGTAGAAGATAGCCTATTATATGTTAAATAACTAAGGAAGAGAATGTACTTTGCAATTGTCTATGTTTGGATAAATTGAAAGTAATATACATGTTATTGTTATCAAAAAGTTTTGTTGTTTTGAAAATATATTGCATAATTCTTGTTTTATTGGCTGTTATAAGATATTTTTGCAATAAACAAAATAGTGTAATTTATGAATAAATTTTTAAAATCTTTAGGGGTGCTCCTTTTAGTCTTTCTTGTGCCTGTATCTGTGGATGCACAGGTAATGCTGAAGGGTTTGGTCACTGATGAGGAAGGAATTCCTTTGGTAGGCGTGTCGGTCCGCTATAAGGAAAAACCGGAAATCGGTGTTACAACAGATATGGACGGACAGTTTTCCATTAGGGAAACGGATGGTGGTAGCACACTGGTATTTACCTATATAGGAATGCGAAGTGTAGAGAGACAAGTGAACAATCCTTCCGCTTTCATCAGGGTACGGATGGAACCCGACGCAATGGAATTGGAACAGGTGGTTATAACAGGCTATAAGCAGACAACAATAAAAAAAATGACCGGTTCGGTAGGAGTGATTAGCGCCGACCAGCTGAAAGATGCGCCTTCGCCTACCGTGGATGCGTTGATGCAGGGAAAGATTGCGGGTGTATCGGTACAGGCTACTTCCGGTCAGCCGGGAACCACCCAAAAGATACGAATAAGAGGAACCAATACCTTGACGGGCGACGGAGAGCCTCTTTGGGTTATCGATGGGGTGCTGATGCAGGGAAGCGGTACGGATATGCCGAGTAGCGCGGAAATCAAATCGAATCAGTTGGATGACCTCTTTTTAAACGGAATAGCCGGAATCAATCCGAGTGATATTGAGAATATAACTATCTTGAAAGATGCTTCGGCGGCAGCCATTTATGGTTCGCGTGCGGCAGGAGGTGTCATTGTGGTCACCACGAAGAAAGGTAAACAGGGAAAGACGAAGGTGAATTATAGCGGAAACGTTTCGGTAACGCTGGCTCCCCAACGTAGCTACGGGCTGATGAATAGCCGTGAGAAACTGAACTTTGAGCAAGGCTTATGGGATGAATTCTCGCAGGAAGGATATGAAGCCGGACGCACTGACTATCCGGTGGTGGGTATAGTAGGTATGGTCCGTTCCGGAAAAGGAAAATTTGAAGGATGGGACAAAAGCCGGCAAGATGCTTACCTTGCGGGATTGGCTGATGTAAATACCGATTGGTACGACGAATTGTTCCGTAATGGTTTGAATACGACTCATAATTTAAGTATTAGCGGCGGCGGTGAAAAGTACGTGTACTATACCTCTTTGGGGTATACGAAAAACTCCGGATTGTTGAAAAAGAACGATTACGACCGTTATAACCTCACTGCTAATATGAGCATGAATCCGAATAAAAAAGTGAAGTTGGACTTGGGCGTGATGGCTTCCTATCAGTATTCCCAATCTCCGGCTTTAAACTCGTTCGACCCCTTTACCTACGCTTATAATGCGAATCCGTACGAGAGCCCTTATAATGAAGACGGAAGTTACCGTGCCGATGAAACTTATTATGCCTTGGGGGAATACAATAATAACAGGAACAATACGAAAGTGATTCCCGACGGCGGTTTCAATGTGATGCGTGAGATGAATGAAACTTCCTCGAAACGTAAGAATACAAGCGTCACGGTACGTGGGTCGATTGATTATTCCATCTTTTCCACTTTCCGCTTCGTGGGGTTGGCTTCTTACACCAATTCGTCGAACCGTTTGCGCGAGATATATAATGTGGGAACCAAGGCCGCTTTGGACAACCGTTTGTCGGTGGATGGCAGTTCGAAAAAGGAATATGCTTCCATCTTGCAGAATCATATAGACAACGAGAGTTACACGTTGCGCGGGCATTTTGCGTACGACGGACAATTTGGAACAGACCATAGCCTCTCACTTATTGCCGGTGCCGAGTTAAGGGGAAGTAAAAGCGATGGGCTTTACAGCAAGCGCTACGGGTACGACCCTGTAACCGGCAACACCATTACACCGCTTCCCGACAGTCCGGATGGAGTAGGGTATGAGAAGCTAAAAGCATATCTGGCGGCATTGGATGCATCGAGCGGTGAGAGTTGGAGCGAACAGCGTTTTGCATCGTTCTACGCTTCGGCCGACTATTATTTCCAGAACCGTTACATTGTAAACGCTTCTTTCCGTACGGATGGAAGTTCCAATTTCGGTAGCGACAAGCAGTTTAATCCGAACTGGTCGTTGGGCGCGGCTTGGAATATAAGTGAAGAGGAGTTTATGGCTAAGTTGAAGCCGGTGTTGAATCGTCTTACTCTACGTGTAGCCACCGGATTCACCGGAAATATCTGCCGTACGGTGAGCCCGCAATTGATTATCAGCTATTACGACGATTATCGCAATATATCCAATCACACTTATCATACGGGAAAAGTGGTTTCGCCTCCCAATCCGAATCTGAGATGGGAAAAAACGCAAGATGTGAAAGTAGCACTTGATTTCGGTCTGTTCGACGAACGTTTGACCGGTATTGTAGAGGCATACTATCGGAAAAGTAAAGATGTGGTAACTCGGGTGTCGGTATTAAGTACCACCGGCTTTACCGCCCAGAACTATAATACGGCCGACCTCGAAAACAAAGGTATTGAAGCTACCTTGAACGGTGTTCCCTTGAAGACGAAAGATTTCCGTCTCTCCCTATCGGCCAATGTAGCTTATAATATGAATAAGGTAACCAAATACCAATCTCCCAACAACAGTATGTCGCTTAGCGATTTATGGGAAGGGTATCCGGTAGGAGCTATTTATAGCGGAAAGGTGACGGGGATAGACCCGGAAACCGGACTCTATCTGTTCCAGCTTCGTCCGGATGCGGAAATCAATAAAGCAACGGATTTGCATAATCCCGATAATTACCGCTATTATTTGGGAACGAATGAAGCTCCGGTGACGGGAGGTTTCAATGTAACGGGCGAATATAAGAATTTCCGTTTGAGTGTTAACGGAACGTTTGCCACAGGAGCCAAGGCTTTTGAATATATCAAACCGCCGGTATCGTACAGCAGTACGGGCGGTGGCAGTATGCAGGAAACTACGCAGGTGTACCAGAACGATTTGTTCTCTTATCACCTGAATGCTCCCAGAGCAGCCTTAGACAGGTGGACGGTGGATAATACGGGCGGTACTTATCCACGGATATGGAATGTGTACGGACAGTCATACGGTTTCAGTTATTATAATCCTACGGAACCGGAGATAACGCGTGGCGCTTTTCTTACCAGTTTATCGTATGTACGGCTAAAGAGTATCATTTTGGGATACACCGTACCGAAAAAAATGATTCAGGGATGGGCGGTGTCTGCCATAGACTGCTCTCTGTCGCTGAATAACTTCTTTACCTTTACGGGATACAAAGGAATGGACCCGGAAACTCCCGGAGCTACTTATCCGGTGAGCCGTTCGGTAATGTTTAGTGTAAATGTAGGATTCTAAAAAACAGGAAAACAATGAAACGAAAACTGAGTATATGTATATATGGCGGGCTGATATGTTTATTGGCTTCGTGTAACAATTATCTGGATGTGGAGCCGAAAGGAAAAATCATTCCGGAGAAGGCTGAAGACTATGCAACCATTATCCATTATTGGTTGGACCAGATAGAAAAGGGAACTGATGATGTGATTGTACCGAATCCTGAGAAAACAGGGCAACTGGAGCTGTTTGCCGAAGATTTGGATGCCACGCTCGCTACAGGTTATTCCACTTCCTACCTCTATGCCGGAACCAGTATCAATAACAACCAGGGACTTTATGAGGGGTTGTATTCGGTGATTAAAGATTGCAATATCGTGATAGGGGACATGGATGACAAGGAGTCCGAGTTGGCGAAGAAATTATTGGGAACGGCTTGGGCGATACGTTCTATCTGTTATTATAACCTGATGCAACGTTACTGTGAAGCTTACTCTCCGACAACGGCCGCCCAGACATTGGGACTTCCGCTGGTCGACCAGTTTGATATGGAAGCCAAGCCCGAGCGTTCTACGTTGCAGGAAACAGCCCGGTTTATTGATGAAGGCTTTAAGACAGCCTTGTCCTATCATCTGTCGGATGAGGATTTCCTTTTTACCGAAAATGTAGTGAAGGCTTATATGGCCCGTTTCTATTTTTGGATTCAAGATTGGGGCAATGCCTCCGAGATGGCGAAAGAGGCGTTGGAATTCTATCCGATGTTGGAAGCGGATGAGTTTGCGGATGCCATCAACCAGAAAATCCGGAAAACACATAACGTTATTATGCGCTCTTTTGTAGAAGAAGATAACCTTGGTAACCTGAGTTATACCGGCGCTCAGGCCGATATGAGGATGCGCCCTGTTTCCCGCAATATGGTAGAGTTGTTCAATTCGAGTTCGAATGATGTGCGCAGAACGGTCGCTTTTGATGCAAAACGTATTGTAGGTAAAGTGGTGACCACTAAGTTCCGGAGCGAGGAGCTATGCCTGATTATTGCCGAATCGTGTGCGCATAGCAACGACGAAACGGGAGCGTTGAAATACCTGAACCTGTTGCGTGGCAAGCGTATTACGGAGGGTTATGTGCCTTATACCTCTTCCACTTTGCCGAAAGTGTACGAGCAGCGTATCACGGTGGACGCTACCGGCGCACCGTTGACGAAGCTGATGTCGGCCATTCTTTGCGAACGCCGTATGGAGCTTTTCCTGGAAGGAGACCGCTGGTTTGAGCTGAAGCGTAACGGATGCCCTGAATTCTGGATTGCGGCGAATGGGAAGAAGTATGTGAATGAGAAGTATCTCTATACCTTTCCATTACCTAAAAATGATATCGAACTGTTTCCGGGCTTGTTGATTCAAAATCCGGGATATATTGAATAATAGTAAAAAGTAAGAAGGATGAAAAAGATAATATATATAGCTCTTTGTATAATCGGTGGCGGTATGTTGGGAACCTCATGCAGCGAACCGGACGAATTGACTCCCAGAGTGGAGAGTGTAACGAGTTCTTATTTAATTCCTTCCGGAACGATTCTTACGGCTGAGGACCGTGAAGAGGTGGAGGAATTGTGGAAAGAGTATAACGAGGCTATCAATCAATAACATAATGAGTATGATAAAAAGAAATATTTATAAATGGGGCTGCTTTTTATGCATGACTCTGGGAGTTATGGTCAATATGGCTTGCAGCGATGATGATAACTCGTCCGGTGCGGAGTTGTCGTTCAGCCGTTCTATCTATATATTGCCCTCTTTCGGAAGTCTGGAAGTGGAATTAAGAGTGTCTTCGGCTCCGGCTACCACGTTGGTGGTTCCGGTACAGATAGAAGGCTCGGCCGTATTGGGTGAGGATTATGAGGTGTCCGGCAAAGAATTTGTATTCCAACCCAATGCCACTTCCGCTACCCTTCAGTTTACACCGAAGGATAACCTGACGGAAGGACGGGAAATTCGTTTGTCGATAAGCCCAGTGGAAGGATATCGGTTGGGCAGTAAGAAAGTGGCTATGATTCCGGTGGAGACAAAGGAACGCATCATGTATTCGTTTACTTCTTCGTATAGCCGGATGTTGAGCGAGGTAGAAGTGTGGGTGGAGTTACAGGGCGAAATAAGTGGAAAATCGTATCGAGCTCCAAGTGACATCTCTATTCCCATCGAAGTGGACCCTTCGAGTACAGCGGTATTGGGTACTGATTTTGAATTGCCGGCCTCGATGACTTCTGTTACGATTCCTGCCAATTCGCGAAATACAAAGTTTGTGGTAAAGGTGGCTGAGGATGCTGAAAACTATGCCGGAAAAGAGGCGATATTGAATTTGAAAGTTCCGACTGAGAATACAGCCATGTTCTATCCCGGCTCTTTCTCCAGTTATATATTGAAACTGGATCAAGTGAAATTTACCGATATGCTTGGTAAGTGGAAGCCGGTAGAAATTACCAGTAAAGATATCTATATAGAGTTTCCAGAAGAAGACTGGACTTACTTGCCTGAGAATAATGACGACGGTGATTATCTGGAATTTGTGCACGAAGGAGATGGTACGGATAAAATTATTCCGCACCTGACCGGTGATTTAAAAAGTTATTTCTGTAATCCGGAAGGACACGAGGTGGTATTCCATCATGTGGAAAAAGATCTTATCGATTGGGGGACTTTCGAATATTATGACGCACCTTATTATATAATATCTCAGGTTAATCAGTTGTTCTCAAGAAGCAAGTTGGAATTAGGGGATGTCTTTTTAGGAATTGATAAAATAGATGATAATAACATCGTTCTCTATTTCCATGAGTATATTCCTACGGATTTCTTCTCTCAGACGTATAAAGATTACGGAGATTGGTTTGATGCGAACTTCTTCGGCATCACTTATACGTTTACTCGTATAGAGTAGAGAAAACTGTTTTAGTCCTATTCTTTGGAATGGTGACCTTCAATATAAATAAAGCCGTTTTAGTTCCTGATTTGGATGCTAAAACGGCTTTCTTCTTTCTTTATTTCCGCAACGCTTTGTCGATGGTGAAGAGCCGGTAACGATACAGGTTTTTGAGTCGGGTGGTAGGTGCAGAGCTTAAAGCTCCCTGATAAAGTTGTTTCAGGTTGAGCAAAGACCCATACCAAAAGGCTTCCCGGTCGGGCTCCGATTGATAAGAGATGCTTTCTATGGCTTTCATGCTTAATTGGTCGAGATGAGGCTGGAGAGTCAGCTGTAAAGCGCTTCCTGCACTTTTGCTCTTTGCCTTGCTAGCCTGTACATCCGACCACGAGATAACTCCGTTCACTAACTGCTCTTGCAGGTAGAGTTTAATTTCCGAGGGCTGTTTACCTGTCCGGCTCTCTTTAAATAAGAAATCGGTAAGGTCTGCTAAAGCTTGTTGCTGTGTATAAGGATTCTTCGATTTACTTTCGCTCAGCCATAAGCCTTTGAGCTGTATAAGAACCAGGTTCCCGAAAAACTTCTGTGCGTAATCGGCGGCGCTGCCGGTCAAGGCACAATGGTTCAACAATTCTTTTTCGTCCATCCATGACAACTCTTCCAATGTTTGCAGCATCCATTTGAATGATTTTTGTTGCAACTCTTTCGGTACGGATTGGTAAGACGGATAAGAGGCCGACTCTCCGGCATAGCTGTCATTCATATAAATGCCGCCTACTTGTTGCAATACATGGATAACATACTCATCGGCCTGGTTGATAATGTGATTATATAAAGTAGTGCGCAACTCGTAATCAACATCTTCCTTATCGAGCCAACGGTTGGCATTGGCAATCATGGTTTTCATATTCTCGAAAGCAATGTCGGCGGAACGGATAGCATCGTTGCCTAAATCTTTTTTCATGCCGCGCGGGTCGTAATAGGCCTTGGTGCTTTGCGGGCGTTTATAAAGCAACCGTGGGTTTTGGTTCCGTTCGGAGATAAGGGCTTGTAAAGCCGGAATCTCCTCTTCATAGTTTGTTTTACCCGAAGGTTGGTACAGGTAACGGATTACCCATTTATCATACTCTCCCAATTGCTGTTGGGTGAGGGGTACGCCTTCTCTGTACAGTGCTTCGTTAAGCAGATAGTTGGCGGGGAGTTCATCCATCACGGAGGCCGACAGTCCATGTTGCATAACGAACTCTTTGTTGCGTAACGAATCGATAGGATAAGCGGTGGAACCGGCCATGTTGTCGGTCAGTCCGAGGCAATATCCCCATTGCTTTAACAACATCGAAGTCAGCACTTCCTTTACCAGAGTGGTGTCGGGAGTCAGGCTTCGTGCCTTTTCGTTGAACGCTGAGGTCTGTAAAAAACAGTTGAGTTGGATTTCGGAAGCGAGATTGTGCGGGATATATACATTGGCGCAAAGCATCTCGCCCGTGTAAGGGTCGCTCCAGCAATTGTGGGTAATCTTCTGGCTTGGCGACGCTGCGTAGCGGATGCACGAACGGGTAATGCTGTTCGCATCGAAGGTAGCATCCTTATTAGGATACGGCCTTACCTCTAAAGCTTTAGGGAAACCTATTTCCTGAAAAGCCTTATTCCAGACGGTAGCGCTGCGATATACACATTCTTGCCATAGAGGAGGCAATAAGGTATCTACATAGAATACAATTGGTTTTTCGTCGGTCAGTTTCCATCGGTTTGCCCAATATCGGGTCATACTGCCTTGCTCTTTCTCGGAGAATTCTGTTATCTCATTCCATAAAGTGCCTATGCGCGGGTCGGCTATGCGCGGAGTGTATTCCCCGTCTTCGGGAAGCAACATGAAAATGCGTTTCACTATGGCGCTGAACGGAATGTCCTGTGCCACGTTGAAGATGCCCAATACCGACATGGAGATATCGTAGCCCATGTTACAGGAAATAGACACATTGTCGGGATAAGAGGCGATATCGGCTATCATAGACCTCTCTTTCTTAAAAGTGGCTTTTCTTTTTACCCATCCGCCCATATCGTTGTAGCCTTTAGGGTCTATGGGATGCATGGAGGGTTGGTCTTTCAGGATGAAAGCGGTGGCGTCGATAACGACGGCACTGTCCGGAGCATACGCTTTGATGGGAAATTGTTCCAATACAACATCGCAGAAGCTTCTTTTCAAGGCTTCGTGAATGCCGGAATGTTGGTCGCTTAACGGACGGTTGGTCAGGCTGTATAGGCGTACAATTGTGTCAGCCAGGCAGAACTTTACTTGAGAAGGCTCTGCCGGACAAAATCCGATGGAAGACTCTTGCGGATTGCTGAGCCTGTCGACAATGGCTCCCATAAGCAACCGTTTGTTGAAGACTTCTTTAGGAATTTCAAGGTATACTTTATCGTTCACCCAGTGAAGGTTTATCAAACCCTTGCTTTCGGCACTATGTGGTTTGTCTTTAAACAGTTTCTCATAATCGGTGAGTGCGGGAGTTGCTTCAGCGGCTTTTCCTTTTTTCTTTCTGGCGTACGTTTCGCCGGTAGTGCACAGAAAGAGAAGGCTGAACAGAACGAAAAGGCGAATATATTTTATTTTCATAATTAACGGTTTAAGGCATTGTTCATTTGATGAAGTAATAACTGATAATGTAACCGGGTGTTCCTGTCGGAGTGGTTCTGCCGTTGGGTAAGCAAATCTCTGATGCGTAGAAAATAGTTATAGCATATAGCATCCTGGCTTTTCGGAACGAAGAAATCCGGCATAAACTCGTCGAATCCGGCTACCGGATTGAGCTTGTGTTCCATGTCCGTTACACAACATCCTGCGTGATGTACATTTTGCACATTCCCATCCCGATGTAACAGGTTACGTACCTCCTCCCATGCAGTGGGTTCGGTCAATGATTTGGAATCTTTGTTCAGCTTAATGCCTGCGCTGGAAGCTAGATGCCTGATATAGGCATTTTGCATCTTTATTTGCGCATCGGTCAGTTTCCGGTTCGATACGGTTGGTTTCCAAATAAAAGAGTAAATATCATCCATGCATTCTTCCATTGTGTATTTGTCTTTTTCGGCTTTCAAAGCGGAAAGCTCGGTCCGTTCCGGTGCGTCCATCAGTAACTTAATAAGTACGTTGCGTAAAACATCCGAAGGTTTTCCCACTATCGGCAGTGTTTTCAGCACCTCTTCGTTATCTACCCAATCTAAAGCGGACAACTGTGCCAGATAGAACGTCATCGCCTCTTTCTGCATCTCTTTCGGCTCGCTTTGGATGATATTTACAGAGTCGCCTACTAATTTTTCATTTAAGTAAAGGCCTCCGATATGGTGGTAAACGTGTAGCATATAAGTAAGGTATTGCATCAAAATGCCGTCGTAAATATCGGAACGGAAGGTATAATCGTTATCTTCCCGGTCTAACCAATGATTAAGGTTCGATAGAATATATTGTAAGTTTTTTATGCCATACTGGCTTGCCTTCACTGCGTTATCTCCTAAATCTTCGGTTTGCGCCCTGGGGTCGATAATCTCGGATTGCTGCTTGCCGTACCGGTATATGGGATTGCCGGATAATTCCGTAATCCATCCGGAGGTAACGGCATACTCCTCTTCCGGAGTGTGTGCGTCTAATACAGGGGTGTAATTCCAACGAATCAGAAACTCATCGTAGGCGCCGAAGCGGGGAGGAGTCATTCGTACGCCCCGTTCCATATCGCCGGGTTGTGCCACATAATTGAAGCGTGCATAGTCCATAATGGAAGTGGTGGTTCCGTATTTTTGCGTAAAAGAAGGCGAGCGCAGGGAATCTACCGGGATAACGGAGGACGCGCTCATATTGTGCATGAATCCCAGGCAGTGTCCTACCTCATGAGATACAACGTATCGCAAGGCGTCTTTCATCACTTCTTCAGGTATTATTTTATGCCGGACACGTTTGTCGGTTTGCGCTGTTTGGATAAAAAGCCAGTTTCTTAGTAACTTGATAACATCATGATACAGGTAAACCGAAGCATTCAGAATCTCTCCGCTGCGTGGGTCTACCCATGAAGGACCCATGGCGTTTTCTATGGAAATAGGTGCGTAGCGTATACATGAATACTTTAGATTGTCGGCGTCGAATTCCGGGTCATCCTTCGGAAACTCCTTTGCTTGGATGGCATTTTTGAATCCTATTTTCTCAAAAGGTTCATTCCATTGGTTTACTGCTTCGAAGATAGATGCTTTCCACTTTTCGGGGAAACAGCTGTCGATGTAGAAAATGATAGGTTTCAAGGGTGTAACGGGAGTTCCCGCACGGTAGCTTTCTTCATCCGACGGTTCGATGCGCCACCGGTTTGCGTAATAGACGGGACGGGTAGTTTGTTGAGTAGCCGAATACGCTTTCTTTGCAGTGGGGAAAATAGCGATACGGCTATCCATTAAACGGGGACGGCTGGGGATGGAATCCAATAAAATAATGGAGCGTGTTACTTTGGTGGTTAAAGGTTTGTTTTTGATATCCTTCGCTTTGCCTCCGGTAATGGAGTAGGTGTAATTTAAGCAACTGCATACCGAAATGTTATCATTGAAGGCTTTGAATCCCTCGATGAAAGATTTGTCGCTCAGAAGGTTCGTTGTTCGTTGA
>ERZ791796.1133-NODE-1133-length-18532-cov-3.118850_pt1 | contig 18532 bp, 18 predicted proteins | sample MGYA00510311_ERZ791796 | MGnify/ENA primary metagenome ERZ791796 (study PRJEB30046, sample SAMN00792042) | human gut metagenome | study: EMG produced TPA metagenomics assembly of the A metagenome-wide association study of gut microbiota in type 2...
AATCGACTCAATGGTTCCCGCTATAAAAGACGAAGAATTATAAGAAGGAGTAATAATGGAGACCAAACCGAAATTATCCATAACTATTTTCCGATACATTCATAGGTAAAGCCTAGCTCACCCAATTCCTTCGCATCATAGATATTGCGACCATCCAGCAGCAAAGGTTGCCTCATCACTTTCTTGATCACGGCCCAACTTGGCAAGCGAAACTGTTTCCACTCGGTCAACAACAACAATGCGTCTGCATCGATTACCGCCTCATACATATCCTTCGCGTAAACAACCCGATCAGCAACTCTACGTTTGCACTCGCCTATCGCCACAGGATCAAACACCTTGACCACGGCACCCGCTTTCCGTAAAAGATCAATCATCACCAAAGAGGTAGCCTCACGCATATCATCCGTCTCCGGCTTGAAAGACAAGCCCCAGAGAGCGATCGTTCTCCCCTCCAAAGAGTCAAAATGTTTTCTAAGCTTCGTATAAAGGATCGTCTTCTGACGTTCATTCACCTCCTCCACGGCCTTTAGCACTCCCATCGGATAGCCATTCTTTTCCGCCGTCTTGATAAGAGCCTTCACATCCTTCGGAAAGCAACTGCCTCCATAGCCACATCCCGGATACAAGAATTTATTACCGATTCGACTGTCCGAACCGATCCCCTTCCGGACCATATTCACGTCAGCGCCAACCAACTCGCAAAGATTCGCTATATCATTCATGAACGAGATACGAGTAGCCAACATGGAATTTGCCGCATACTTAATCATCTCCGCCGAGGGAATATCCGTAAAGATCACCCGGAAATTATTCAGGAGAAACGGACGATAGAGCTTGCTCATCATCTCCTTCGCCCTCTCCGACTCCACACCGACCACTACCCGGTCCGGACTCATGAAATCCTTGATGGCCGCACCCTCCTTCAAGAACTCCGGATTCGAGGCCACATCAAAGGGGATATCCATCCCACGTTTACTCAACTCCTCTTGAATCGCAGCCTTTACCTTCCGTGCCGTACCCACGGGAACCGTACTCTTGGTTACCAATACCGTATATTTCTTAATATATTGGCCAAACGTACGAGCGACCTCCAACACATAACGCAGGTCGGCGCTACCATCCTCGTCCGGTGGCGTACCCACGGCGCTAAAAACGATATCCACGTTATCCAGACAAGAGGCCAGATCCGTCGTAAAATGAAGTCTGCCTTCCTTGGAATTACGCAATACCATCTCTTCCAACCCCGGCTCATAAATCGGGATATTCCCCTCCAACAAGCCATTTATTTTCTCCCGGTTGACATCCACGCAAGTGACATCAACCCCCATCTCGGCAAAACAAGTCCCGGACACCAGGCCTACGTAGCCGGTGCCGATAATTGCGATATTCATAAGTTATAAGATTATATATTTCAGGAAATCTATAGAGAAGTCAAGTTTTGGTATACGTATATTACGCATACCAAGCCAAATGATATGCGATATTCAATTTTTTAAACTATTTACGGCAAAGAAGACAAGGATAGCCTCATGCTTTTCCCTCTATCAACGAAAGCAAGGTATTCAAATAATTATCAACAGAATCCATCAAGGGAAGAATCTCATTGGCATCGATCACAATCCAATCATCATAATCCCCACTTTGTCTCAACTCAAATAGTTTACTATAAAAACGTCCCAAGTCTTTACTGATTATTCCTGTACTTACAAAATGAAGACCTAATAAACGAATCACTCCTGAATGCGTAGAAGCCTGAAAGCCATTTTTAATTAACAGTGCCGTGGTCATATAATAACAAGCAAATACATTCTATTAGCGGCCGCATGCCAATAACCACACTCTACGATCCCTTTGGTTTCCTCCCAAGTATCAAAAGCTCTAGCCTTTCTTGCTATAACAAGGGCTTCCCGTTCTTCATCTGTTAGATTCATAGTTCTATACCATCTAATTCCACATTCTTGAAAAAAGGAGTACCTTTACGTTTCATCCATTCAGTAAAGGTATATAACTTAGTGCTAAAATATTCGCCAAATTGCCATCCTAGGTCGATTAAAGGATAGGCATAGGTATCAAAATCCGCAGAGGTTATCTTTTCCTTGTCCAACAATATTAGAATATCCCAATCCGATTCATCATGGACATCTCCACGGGCTTGCGAACCAAACAAAAAAACCTTTGTTCCAGCTGGCATCACTTGCTTTATCAAAGCCCTAAGAGAATATAATATATCGTCCTTCCTCATTGTTGTACAAAATAAACATATTATCATACGATCGATCATATTGATTTACAGCCATCGCACGATAGTTACCACCACAAATATACTTACTTTTAGCTAGGCCACAAATATTCTTCTTGATTTTTATCGTATAAGACACCTTGCCTACATAGCCGGTACCGACAATGGCATTATATACAACCCCCGTTTTCCAGTACGAGGCGAATCAAAGCATAGGTACTTTCCAGAAGGGGATACTCTGGGATGTAAATCGCAAGCTATATGGCATTTAAAATCTTTCGTTTGAAACTCTTTGGGAGAATAGATACTTAGCAACAAATCCGCACTTTGAGTATTGATATCAGCCTTATAGATTTTTGCCATCCTATATTTATCCGGATAAGTATCCGCCACAAAAGACGTATCCGAGATAAAGGACTGATGACCATCCGAATTCAACACATCCCCTGCTATTATTTGATAATGAGCTACATCTTTCATGTCATACAATACATGACAACTGTTACCATTTATAATGCAAGACGCTATCAATTGATTCCTGTTATTCCATACATAATGAGAACCGGACTCTTGAGTAGGTAAGGTAATAAGTCGCCGATCACGCAAATCATAAACCATGATCTTGGTATGCCGCCTCATATAATCCCCATCGGTTGGTATTTTCCGGTATAAGAAAGAAAGATACCGACCGTCTTTCGAGAACTCCGAATGGGTTACAAAATGCATATATCCCTGCCTATAGGATTCATCTTCCATCTGTGCCAACTCAGACAAAGAGATAAGCAACTCTGAAGTATTCTCCTTTAAATCCACCAAGAACAAACCGCTATCTTTAGGTGCCGGATCATCCAATTTCCCTCCATCCCGATAAGGATAACCATACCCGGGCATACAACGCTCCAAGCGCTCATAACTAAAAGAAGAAGCCAAAGATCTTTGCTCATCTTGATAGACCGCATCAATCGGGCAGTCTATTACTTGGTATTCCCCTGTCGATAAATCATGAATCTTAGACACAAGCCGATTCGCTATCGCCGTATTATAAATCATCCGGTTCTTATCCAACCATTGCAGCCTGCATCCTTTATGATAATTCCATGCGTAAGAGGCATCCACCCTATGAAAGTCCTTTATAAGGCCTTGTTCCAAATCAAAATATCCGACATCCAGTCCTTCCGTAGGTAAAGGCATACGCAAATCCAACCTATTTTGATTCGCCAATAGCTTGGTCTCATCAAAAGAAAAAGGCGTGACATCGTGAAATCCGAAAAAGAAGCCTTCCCAATATTGATAGGGAGAGGCGAAATACTCCTTCTTCCTTGGCAGCAAATCAAATATGCCTTGATACATATTCCGCACGAACTGCTTTAAGGCTGGATTTTTACGGACGAGGTTATAGATGGTAAATTCTAGTTTATTCATAAATCAACATGATTATTTTTTCAATTCAGAGACAACTGCCTTAAACTTCCCTGCTTTTGTACGGGGAATCTCATCCACATACTCAAATTTTACCTTTATGGTAGGGCTTATCCATTGAGATATATTTACCAACAATTTCTTCTCCGTAGCCACACTATAGGAATTCCTTCTCACAATACGTAAAATCATTTCACCAAATACTTTTTGGACTACTTGACACTCCTTCACCTCCGACGTATCTTTGAAAATATAATCCAGACGCTGAATGTGAAGCCCCTCTGGTGTAACTATATAGTCTTCATTGCGACCAACAATATCTTCTATAATTTGGCTATGTAATCCACATCCACATTCCCGGTCGGAGAACACTGCCGTATCCCCATTTTGATAACGAATAAAAGGCATACCAAGATTAGCGAACCCGGTAGCCAAAATCTCACCCTGCATCCCACTCTCTGTAGGAACAGCTTGATCCAATTCCATATGACCAATCTCGAAATCCTCGTGATAAACCGAGTGGATACAATGGGTAGCGATAGCGGCTTGCTCAGAAAAACTATACAACTCATGGATTTGGACACCTTTAAAAACAGCCTGTAAGATATTTTTCTGATTCTCGTATAACTTCTCGGCACCCGTGAATATGTGTTTAGGAGGAAAATCCAAAGCCATACCCACATTCATCAACTCATTCGCAAATGTGGTCATAATAGATGGATAGCCTATGAACATCTCTATACGTTTCAGATTAATCCAATTTACGATATCCCGAATCTTCTGTTCATTCAACTGATGCATATTTATGAAATAACGGTTCAAGGCTCTATCATATCTCCAAAAGGGAGGTCTCGAAGTTGAAATAGGAACAATAGGACGACCGGAGAAATTTATACAAGCTTTTCCGAGATCAAAGCCAAATCTATTTTTATATCTTTGGTCTACCGCCCAATAATAGGCTGCACTATATTTAGTCCAATAGAAGTCCAACGCTTTTCCCGTTGAGCCACTAGTATTAAATAGAATAAGATCTTTTTGAGGAATATTATTGGCAACCAAGCCAAGCCAATTCTCTCGAATTTCCTCTTTCGTCAGAATCGGGAACTTTTGCAAGTCTCCTAATTGTTTAAAATCAGAAGGAGATAAACCAGCATTAGCATATTTCTTTCGATAATAAGGACAGTGATTATAGGCCTGTTCCAATATCTTAAAAATATGTTCTTCTTTGTAAGAACGAATCTGTTCTTTTGACCAACCCTGGGTTGAGTTCAAGAAATCCAAGATCTTATAAAAGTCATCGTTGAAACGCTGTCTCTTTAGTTTGTAGCCGTGAAGAGAGACTGCGATATTTTGAAGCCAATAAGGGAGGGAAGAGTAAATAGATATAGTGTTCATTTGTCATTTGTCTTTTGATAATTAGGTAACTCGATATACCCCTTCCAGCCAAAATAAGGAACAAAATCAAAATGCTCCTTCTCTCTCAGTTCATCCAAGCTACCCCTCCAATCTTTAATATCACTAACTATATTTATAGTTTGTGGGTCAATTTCAGATATAGGCATTTCATGCTTTGAGAAAGCCTCATATACCACAGGTAATTTTCTCCAGTCAAAACCCATCAATGTCGTAGCCACAGTATCTACACTAGCGGGATCCTCTCCCGATATATAGACACCACATTCCTTTGGATCTCCTTGCATCGGACCAGCTCCTTCCATGGCAATAACACCATCTATAACTGAATAATAACGTTTTTTTGTTTTCCGAAACGTACCATCCGGATTCCCATATATCAGACAACGATTCAAATCCAGCGTCATTCGCCAAGTGGTATCATTCCCATACCAGTTCCCACTCCGGATTGTATTGCGCGTAGCGCCAAATACCTTCTCCCCCTCTGCACGAAGTATTTGAGCCATCTTAATTCCTATAAATGGAATATTGATTATTATCCTTTTTACGAACTTGGATCCCCATGTCTCGAACTGTCGTTTAAATGATGTATCAGGATAATCATCACCTCCATGTTTAGGAGATCCCCATGTGTGATGGGGCAAATAATTCTTATCAGCCGTTATCCCCACAAAATTCTTAATGCTTAAAGTAACACCTGTTTTTTTATGTGTTTTCATCTTCGGCAAAGAAATCACCACATCTGCCATAATAGGAGTAGCGCAAAGTAAATACTCTTGTATTGTTCCCTGATGATGTTTATTCAACTCCTCATAATTGGAGTCTGCTCCAAAATAATTACCTTCTCCCTTATGCCCATAAAACAAACTGTTCTTTTCTAAATTAAAAAGAACTGTTCCATTTGGGTCACCGGCCAATTTCTTTTTATGCGTGATAATCCCTTTCTCACTTGTCCACTCTTCATTCCGCAAATCAATTATTCGTACCGGCACTCCATACTTAGAGGTACAATCCGAAGCTATTTTTGTTAAGCCTATTTTTTTATCAATCTGCTCAAAAGAGGAATCGGTTTGAGGAGCGTCACAAATATAGACTTCTCCCTTTCCTCCTAATTTCTCACATACATAATTCGCTACATACCGAATCAACTCCGGAGATGTAACAACACATTTCCATTCATTTTTATCCGTTTCTTTTCCCTCTTTCACCAAATTTGGCTTCAATACCACCCGATCTCCCGGACGGATATCCATGAAATCAAGATAAGGAAATTGTTCATTTACATATACGTTCATATTCATTACGAATTAATATTCATCTACACAAGGATTGATACAATTGATTGTAACGATTCCCCATAACGGATACATCATATTTTTCACTCCGTTGTTTACATTTTTCAGAAACACTTTTATAGAATAATTGATCTTCCATCAACAGCCTTATTTTAGCCGCTAAATCTTTCTCATTATGAGGCTCAAAAAGAAGTCCTGCACCTTCTACTATATTCGACAGACCTTCCACATCCGAAGCGATAACAGGTTTTCCCGCAGCCATACCTTCTACTGCCGCTAAACCAAAACCTTCAAAATTGGATGACATAACAACAATATCTGATGCCTTCAAGATAGAAATAGCATCCTCCCTTACACTCAAAAATAAAATTCGTTTCGATAGATTGTAATATTGAGCAAGTTTTTGATACTCATCTAACAAGGGGCCATCTCCGACAAACAGAACATAAAAATCATCTGGTAAAAGAGCTAAAGCCTTTATAAGAGTCTTTTGATCTTTTTGTGGATAAAACCGACCTATTTGGACTATCAATTTTGCTTGAGAGGAAAGATTCAATTGTTCTCGGCCAATAATCTCACATTGCCGAATATTTTTTACATTAACACCATTGTTAATCACAAAAAACTGATACTTATTCCCTAGATACGATTTAAAAAATAGAGAAACTCCCTCTGAAATAGCAACAATTGCATCATATTTAGAATAAATAAATCTCTCTATAGGCTTCAATATCTTAAAAGACTGCCTATTGTTAAACGTACTATGTTCTGTCAATACCAATTTACAAGAAGCTGAAGAGAAATACTTTGCTAATGCCACCCAATAAAGAGCGGGAAACAGATGCACATGAACAATATCAAACTCTTTAATTATCTTTCTTAATTGAAAAAAGAATTTAGGATTATATAAAGAGTACCTTCTATTCTCTAAATAAATAACCTCACATCCCAACTTCTTTAAATCCTTTTCGTAAGAAGGAGACATTATAGACAAAGAAACAACCGTCACTAAGTTACCATGAGTAATTTGATAATCTACTAAATCTTTTACGATCTTTGCGGCACCATTTCCCCGCCACAATTGAGGGATAACATGAAGGATTCTCATTTTTAATTTTCTCTTTCTAGTTTAGCATACAAATCCATATAGCACTTCACGATAACAGGTAATTTAAATCGCTCAATATTTTCAAGTCCTCTCTTGATGAGATCATCACGATAATGATGATTTTTAATAAGTTTCATGACTCCATTCCTTATACTCTCTATACTATATGGATCCACCAACAAAGCAGCATCACCTGCTATTTCTTTCATAGGTTCCAAATCGGAAGTGAACACCACTCTCCCGACTGCTTGCCCTTCTATAATAGGCATTCCAAAGCCCTCATATAATGAAGGAAAAGAAACTATGTCACAATTCATATATTCATCTAATATTTCTTGATTAGACAAATCACACTTATAGACATATCTAATAGAATAAAAACGAAGCATATCCTCTATATCTTTTCTATATTTTCCCACAATATGCAATTCACAATTAATTCCTTTTAATGCAGGTATCAATCGTTCTAGATTTTTATTTTCAGCAGTTCCTATATGTAGAATAATCGGACAACCCTCATTAAATAGTTTAAATTTATAGTTATAATTTGTATCTAATGGATTATATATGATATGTATCTTATCTTTAAAACGAGGAAAATACGAAATAAGCTTCTCTCTCACCTCATTTGATATGCAAGTCACGTACGAAGCCTTTCTCATGGGAAGATAAAACCAAAGCCATTTAAAGATCATTTTTTTCAGCCCATGTTCAAAATCAAGAAATCTCGTATCATGAATGGTTAATACGACCTTTCCCTTACATAAAAGGATCGCATAATGCGTATCTCCCGTCAAATGAGTAATGCTATTACATAATCTTTTTACATAAAGAATGTTACGCAATAAATTACTAACACAAACTCTCGCATAGGGTAAGAAAATATTCTTAACAAGGACATTCTCCTTACGCAATCCGCTTTCCACAGTATTGAACACATGTTCTATACTATAATTTAAACCGGATTTTCTATAAACAAAAAATACATCTTTCATTAAAAACAAAATTGATAGGGAATAAATGGATTATAGCGACCGACTGAGTAATAATCAATACCTTTATAAAGCATACCAATAAAATAAACAAAGATCATTATTAGCATTATTATTTTTACACCTTTACCTTTATAACCATAAACCACATAAGAGACAATGAATACCTCATATATTGTGAAGTAGTTAGTACCTCTTGACACGATTATCTGAAAATCAGTTCCATTGAATATTGTATAAATAAGCAAAGATAAAAAGTAAAGGTTAAAGGAAAGCAACAATAACCCTTCTCGTTCTTTCTTCAATAGAGGATACGCAAGAAACAACCAAAGTGATTTCCGTGCTATTCCTAAAAAAGAAGCATTTACGCCTGTAGATTCTATTTCAGTATAGCCCATCAATCGTGTATCATCCCCTGATACATATGGTACTATCTCCCCAAAATATTTATCTATTACATCAAAGACAGATAGTCCGATACAAACAACCAGTAAAAGAACATAATATTTAGTCTTCAACTTGCTGTTCAAAAAATAAGCGACAGCAAATATCAATATAGACAAATGAAACGGGCAAGCCAATAATATAGACAAATAAAAAAAAATCCATTGACGGTTCAATATAAACCGAATACTATAAATACTGATAGCCAATGAGATCAATTGACGATTCATCCCTAATACGGGCAATAATGTGCAATAAAGACAAAAAAGAGTAAGTAAGGGATCTGGCGAATATTTCCTTATAGTGGGAAAGATTAATCCCCACACGATCACCGCTTCACAAAGCAAGAATACGTTATAATCTATCGTAAGTCCCCTTATCAGCTGATTAAACAAAACATATCCCGGCTCGAACTGTTCCCATTCATCCCATAAGCAATTTAAAAAGAACCGATAATAGTTTCCCCAATCCGTTCCCGTCTCCCACCGAAGGCCATCATGTAATACAAACAGGAAAAAAATGAATGTAAATAAAATATATCCAATCTTACGATTTGCCTTAAAATCGAGCCAAGAGCAACTATAAAGGAACAGTACCATAAATATATAGACAGCCATACTTGTCAAATTTTAGCTGCCTCATTCAATACATATTCAACCAAACTATCATAACTATAATGTTCCACAAAATGATTGTATATTAAGTTTGACAAGTCATATCTATCTTGTGAGTGATCTAGGTAATAGTTTATCTTTTCCACCGCATCGTCAATTGTCCGAAATGATACGAGCTCCGGATCTATCGGTAGAAGATCTTTCAATATCGGACGATAATCACACAGCTGGAAAGCACCGGATCCATTAATCTCAAAGAACTTATTATTCACAGATTCAATTTCCGCATAATGCAAATTATTAAATACGATCTTAGCTCCATATAATATACGAGCTTTTTCCTCTCCTACTATATATTTCCCTTGGAAACAATCATCTAGCTCTGAAGAGAAATAGGCTCCTTTTTTACCGTACAAAGCCAAGTGTACTCCTCGTTTTTTCAAGATAGAAAGCATTCTAGTCCGATATGGGTACATATTACCAAACGCCAGTACATCTATATTCTCTTCCTGTTCGCATGTCAATTTATCTCGCTTAGGCCGTTTATGGATACGTGTATTAAATGCCTCATTATACAACCTAACATTCAACTTCATGTTATCCCGCATGAATCTCATCATATAAGGATCTTTAGTAAAATAGAGGTCATAAGGTTCTACAAATAATTGCAGACGTTCAAGAGTTGTTAGTTGATCTGGATTTATATGGATAATATGGATTCTATTAAGCTTTATTATACGTACTAATTCCGGATGGATAAACCGATAAACCCCTATCACCAGATCCGGATCACGACGAAGAACACTATCAAGTACCCTATTAAACACACTCCGATCATAAGTTTCCGAGTATCTTCTGGCTAATGTATCAAATGTACGTAACCACTTATTAGTACTAACAGAAGAAGAGTAAATATCCACAATCGAACACGAATGCCCCTGTTGATTGAATGTTTCATTCAAGTTATATTCCAAAGAATCAAACGATTTCGATCCAACAATTACTATTTTCATATTTAGATAATTTTATACATACAAATATTTATTGTATTATCCTATAAACAACTTCTTTAAAGAATCGATATATACTTCTTAATTGAACATTAATATGTGTTTTATATATATAAATAATCATTTGCTTAAAAAATAACAATAGATCGATCTTTATAAGAGCTAAAACAAACCATAATGTATAATTATAATATTCTATTTTATTTATATCATAAAGAAAATCATTCACTTTATATCCAACCTTTATTCTTGATAAAAGATATTCCTTATTTAGAGAATACTGAAGAGATCCATATCTTACATTTCTTATATATACAATATAGTTGCAGATATCAATTTCTTTTGCTACATAGCCAACATTAACACTAAACCAAACATCATTTGAAGCGACAACTTCCTCAAATTTAATACTATACCTTTCTATCATACTAACTTTTACCATTTTTGCCCATGGCGAATAGCACCTATATCTTAAAGTATCACTTCTTTTCTTATAAAGGTCTTCTTCTAGATTAGTAACACACAACCCATCTTCTAAATCTTCTCCTGTTATTAAATCTATCGTTTTATATGGAATGTAAATTACGTCCATTACAGAATTCTCATAATCATCAAATAATCTATTTACATTTTCAGAAAAATAATCATCTGCATCAGAGAATAGCAACCATTTACCTTTTACATATTTTATACCTGTATTTCGGGCATATCCTGCACCTTTTCCTTCTTTTGTAAAAATAACTTCAACATTAGATCTATTTAAACCAGGAAACTTATCAAAATCTACAATATTAGGATCACTATTATCATCTACTACAATAATCTGTACATCCTCTCTATTGGGAATCGAATCCAAGCAACGTTGAAGTAAATTAGGAATATTTTTATGTGGAATAATTATTGAGTAATTTATCATTACATTAAAAAATTAAATTAATAAAAAACAGTAGCATTTATATTCTCTTTTTGAATCCCAACAGCTCTAAGCACCAATTCCTATAAATCAGCGTTACAAAGCAAAAAAACTCTACCGAAACGACCATCACCGTCATCGTATAAAGATTTACGTGTTGTGTAAGTAAAAGCAAAGTGATTCCTGTCATAAAAAATAAGCAATTATTCACCATCACACGCATATAAATAGCCGAATATCCAAACGGAACGAGGCGATTTCCTCCCATAAAACTATTGAAGGAAACTAAGATCACAGAAATACCCAGTAATCATATAATAACAGAAGTCTCCTCCATATATTGCCCGATAAAAAGATACACAATCCAATCACTACAAAGACACACACATATATATGCCAAAAGCACAGCTCCTGCGACCAAAAACATCACACGATTAACAAATCTAATATTACGTTCACGAGCTATCCTTGGGAAAACTGCTTGTGCCATCATTGAAATAGGGAGCTTCAAACATTGTATCACCTTATCAGCCATATCATAGATAGATACTTCTGACATACCAAGAATAGAACCTATCACTAATTTGTTTATATTCACGTAGATTTGAGTAGATAAACCCGAAACAAACAATGGAAGACTCTCCTTATAAGCTAATTTCAAATCTCTTATTGATATTATTGACAACCTTATCTTCTCTTTTCCTAATACGATATATAAAGATAGGCTACCTGCCAATATAGTGCCAATACCATTCAAGAGCGGCACCAACAAATAATCCTCCTGATTATGGATAAACAAGAATATAGCGACCACGAACAGCAAACGGGCCGACAAGTTTACGATCGCAATATATTTCATCTTCTCAATTCCTTGGAAGAACCAAATAGGTAACAAAAGCTCATTAAATGTCAATAAAAAAGTAAGGGCATAGACCCAATAATGATCCTTAAAAAACGGGACTATACTTATAACCGAAAAATATACGATCAAACAAATCAACCAAAGGATAAACTTACACAAATAAGTGGATGATACAATCTGAGATAGCCTCTCCTTATTCCCTTTATAAACCGCTACATTCTTCGCTCCGGACATATTAAATCCAAAGTTTATAACCAATGATACATAAGCTATAATCGTTTGAGCGAATACGATCACTCCATACAAATCCAAACCTATGATCCGTAATAAATAAGGATAGGTCAATAATGGGAATAAGATCGTAAAAACTTGCAATATGCTCAAGTAGGAAAAATTAGCCAGTACGGTCTTATTCCTACTCAGTTTCTCTCGTAAAGACATGATTTGTAAAGTGAATCTGTAGGTATACAAATATAAGAGTGAGTTCCATTTGGAACCTACCTATATTTAGATATTCAAATTTTATCGGTTATTCCTATTATCGTTTTATAGCTGCGGCTCTTTCATATAACGTGATCCACCTTTAGCGTTTTCAATTGATCTTCCACCCCTCGATCGTCCTCTTCTCCGTACTGAAATTAATCCCCACCTTCACCACTGGCAGGCCGTAAAGTGCGAAACGTTCGGGGTAATCCTTCAAATCGATTTGCTCCATGGCAGCTTCGGCGCTTTTGTCTAGTTTCAGCTCGATCACGTAAAGCGTGGAAGGTGTGCGGAGCACCATGTCCACACGGCCTTGCGGCGTACGGACCTCCACATCGACATAATTACCGATCAGCGTGAAAATGACATAGAGCAATTGCTGGTAATGGCCTTCGTAATGCGTGTTATCGCAATAGGGGATCGTGGAGAGATAGGTGCGCATCAAGCGCAACGCACCATCCATGTCACCGTTGTAGATCATCTCCGCCATTTCCGCCACCATCGTATTCAACTCGGCAGGACGTTGCACATAGTTGGGCAACAGGCTGCGCATCAAGCCGATCCGGACCTCTTTATTCGGGATATCGAGCTTATAAAGACCGGAAAACGCCGAGTAGCCCTTGATCGTGATATAACCGCTTTGATAAAGTAATGGCGTGATGCTCGTCATCCGTTCCGTTGGTGCGTCAAAATCAGCCGCCACACATTTACGATTACCTATTTCTTGCGGGATCACGTGGTACTTACGCAGCATCTCGACCAAGTAGGTCGGCGTTCCGCTACCGAACCAATAAGAGTCGATCCGGCCATCGGCCAGCGCATTCAGCAGGCCGAACGGATTGTATATATCGGGCGACGGCCACGTGAAATGATAACCGTCGTAATTCTGTTTCAAGACTTCCAAGGCCTCTTCCGGAGTAACGCCGAGGTTGCCGGCCAAACGACCGATGCCCTCACCCATCTGTTCTCGCATCTCCTCTTCCGTGATACCGCAGATCGATCCATACTCGGGGAGCATACTGATATTCTTGATATTATTCAGCTCGCTGAAGATACTCAACTGGGAGAATTTCGTGATGCCGGTCAGGAAGACGAAACGCAGGTAAGGGTCGCATGCCTTCAGTGGGCTGTAGAAGTTGCGCATCACGTTGCGCAACACGGGCAGATTCTTCTCCTCATGCACCACATCCAGCAAAGGAGCGTCGTACTCATCGATCAAAACAACCACCTTTTGCCCGGTCTGCTCGAAGGCACGTTTGATAAGGCTCTCCAAGCGGTCGTTCACCATAAGCGCATTCTCATCACGCCCATAAATGGACTCCCACTCTGACAAACGACGCCCCAAATAATGTTCCAAACCCTCCCGATCCAAGTGCTTGCCGAGGCTCATATCGAAATGAAGCACCGGATAACTCTTCCATTCCTTCTCCAACTTCTCGATAGCCAAGCCCTCGAACAGCTCCTTCCGGCCCTCAAAGTAGCTGCGGAGCGTGGAGGTCAGCAAGGACTTACCGAAGCGACGAGGACGGCTCAAGAAGATATAACTCGACGCTCCATGCGTCATACGGTACACCAACTCAGTCTTGTCCACGTACACATAATTACCCTCCCGTAATTTCGAGAATGTCTGGATACCTATCGGATATAATCGTCGTTGCTCCATAGCTATGAAGATTTATGATTTTGAAACACAAATATAACACATTTCCGGCAAACTATCAACCATCAATCACAAATCCCCCTCTCTTTCTCCACCCTCTCCCTCACCTTCTCCGGTAACCGATAGCTCAGTTCCAGTATCCGGCTGCGGGAGTACTGAAGCTTCCTTCGCTCGGCCTCACGTTCCTTCTCCGGGAAATAGAAGGGCACCAAGTGGAGAAAGATGGCGTAGACATGATCCAACGATTCCAGCCGCAGGCTACCATCCGGATGGCTTGGGTTCAACTTCGATAGTGTTTGGCGGCTGATGCCCAAGAACTCGGAAGCGTCTCGCACGGAGGACAGCCCCCAACGATCCAAGATGAGGCATACCTCGAAGGACGCCACACGAATCCAAGGGTTCGGATCCGAGCTTTGTGGTTCGATCATTACGTCTCAAAGGGGGAAATCTCCCCATGGTGAAACGCTAAGACCTTGAAGAAAGATCAAAATAAGTTATAACACTCTTAAATTGGCGCACCCATGAGTGTACCACCCACAAATTCAAAGGCTATATCTTTACCTGCGATCCGAAGCGAAAGCCTTGGATCATCATTGTTTAAACCTTATTAAAAAACAAACACAATGAAAGAATCCATCATGTCTTTTTACAACGCTCCGATTACCAATCAAGTGCCAAACGGAGTGGTCAGTATCGACCAATTGTACACCTACGTCAGCACCAATGAATGGCTACGGGAACGGACGGACCGCACACGTGTCGCGCTGGACGACGAGAAACGGTTCAGGCAGTTGAAGCAAAACCTGCTGCCCTATGTCACGCCCGCCGGGGTATTCTCCTACCGAAAGGAGGACCGGTTGCTTTTTCCCTCGGGTGAACTGGTTATCGATATCGATCATCTCGCCTCGCCCGAGGAGGCTTGTACGTGGCGAGACACACTGTTCGCCGACGAGCGGCTACGCCCCGACCTCACCTTCGTGAGTCCTAGCACTACGGGCGTAAAGCTCTTCGTGCCTTATCGTTTGTCCGTTACCGCCACGATCGAGTGGGCCTTCGACGAGGCACGACGATCGGCTTGGGAATACCTTGAGTGGAGATACGGACTGAAAGCCGATACCTCAAACGCCGACCTGTCAAGGGCTTGTTTCCTTTGTTCGGATTCCTCTGCGAAACTGAGAAAGTGAAACCATTGACTTTTTAGTTGGCAGTTGACAAGTGACAGTTATAGATCGTTCTTCATTAATCATTATTCATTCACCATGAACACCATTCAAGATTTAGAGCGGCTCGTGGCCGCTATCGAGAAACAGGGGGCGAACGTCGCTCCCACCTATCAAGAGTATATGCCGCTGGCCTTCGCTATCGCCAACGATTGCGGCGAGGCGGGACGGTCGTTGTTCCATCGCATCTGCCGTATCTCGGAAAAGTATGTGTCCGACGAGGCGGATAGACTCTTCGACCACGCCCTCAAAGGGGGCAACGGGCGAAACGGAATCGGGTCTGTCTATCACTGGGCAGAGACCGCCGGCGTGAAACTCGACAAGCAACTGGCCGGTACCGCCCGGAGCTACGCCGGGAAACAGCCCGGAACTTGCGAACTTGCAAACTTGCAGCCCTCTCATCCTCTCACACACACCTGCGCACATGAGGCGTACATTAATATGCCCGTCTTCGGAAACTATGATTGGCCCCCTTTCTTGAACCAGCTCATCGACTGCGGTGACTCCCCGGCGCAACGGGATATCCTGCTGCTAGGTGCCGTCACCGTGCTAGGCGCTACCCTCAACAAGCACTTGCGCATACTCTACGGACGTAAATACCATTATCCCTGCCTGCAAACCTTCATCGTGGCGCCTCCCGCCTCGGGAAAGGGGGCGCTCACTTGGGTACGCCACCTAGCCGAACCGATCCACGAGGCAATGATGGAGGAATTCAAATCCCTACGCAAGGAATACCGGCTGGAGAAGGCACGGTGGGGTTCCCTAGGCAAGGAGCGGGCGAAAACCCCTGAGCCGGAAGAGCCAAAGCCTAAGATGTTCCTGATCGCCGGCGATAATTCCGGAACGGGCGTATTGGAGAATCTGATAGAGGCGGACGGCGTGGGGCTGATCTGCGAGACTGAGGCGGATACCGTCAGCACTGCTATCGGCACGGATTACGGCCATTGGAGCGATACCTTGCGCAAATGCTACGATCATGACCGACTAGCCTTTAACCGGCGTATGAATCATGAGTATCTGGAATGTATGAAATCTTTTCTCAGTGTCTTGTTAAGCGGGACACCGGCACAGGTGAAACCGCTCATTCCCTCGGCCGAGAACGGATTGTTCTCACGCCAGATGTTTTACTATATGCCATCCATCACCGAATGGGTAAACCAGTTCGACCTGTCCGATGAGGATTATGATTCCCGGTTCACCGGATGGGGCAAACAGTGGAAGACGTTCATCGAGTGGCTCGGCGCTTCCGTGAATCTCATTCAGCTCAAGCTGTCCGAAGAGCAAAAAATCCGTTTCAACGAACGTTTCGCACAACTTTTCGGCCATGCGGGTTTCACGCATGGGGGAGCCATGAGAAGCACCGTGGCACGTATCGCCATCAACATCTGCCGAATCCTAAGCGTGGTGGCCCTGCTACGAGCCACGGAAAAACTCCTCCCGCCACACAAAACAATTTTCAATTCTCAATTCTCCATTTTCAAATGCCCCGGTCTCTCCCCTTCCGATGACATACCGGAAGAGAATGTCCGAGACGGTATCGTACCGAAACTGGACCTGACAGCGACAGAGGCTGATTTCGAGGCCGTGCTCAACCTCACCGAGCCTCTTTACCGGCACGCTTGCCATATCCTGTCTATCCTGCCCGCTACCGACGTGCAACAACGGGAACCTACTCCTCAAGAGGCGCTATTCGATGCCCTCCCCCTCGCCTTCAACCGCCAAGAGGCGCTTCATGAGGCAAAGAGGATCGGCATGGGTACCGATACCCTAGATTCTCACTTACGGCGTATGCTGGAAAAGGGCGTGATCCAAAAGAACGCACGGGGTGAATATATATTCACGGCCAAACAACGCCAGACACCCCAATCCCCTTTATAATGTACATGTATGTGTGTGAGGTATGGAACCGACCGCAAGTTTGCAAGTTCGCAAGTTTCATTTTCCCAGATTCATAATCCATAAACAATAAATCAAATGTCCTTACCATTAAGAAAGTCCGCATTGGCGGCATCCTATTTCCCGGAACTGGCCTCCCATCAAGCCTGTAACCGTCTACGCCGCTGGATCATCCGATGCACGGAGCTGTACGACAAGCTGCGGGAGACGGGCTACCGTCCCGAGCAACGTATATTCACGCCACGACAGGTGGGGTTGATCATCCACTACCTCGGAGAACCGTAAATTAGTTGACAGGTGACAAGTGACAGTTGCGCACGGCGGTGAATTAACTGCCACTTGTCAACTATCAACTAGAACGCCCATCCAAGGCTCCTTATAATGCCCATTCAAAGAGGCTTACAATGCCTATCCAAAGGGGCTTACGATGGGCAGCGTAGTCCGGCGGCCATTGGCTACCATTATTCATTGTTAATTATTCATTATTCATTCCCTAAGGTATCACCCGGCATCACCGCCCCTTACGGCGGAACCTATCTTTGTAATGTTGATCAACAAACAATTAATTTTCTATTATCAACTTTTAATTTTCTATTACCATGCCACAAGCATTTCAAGCACGAAAGTTTTTTATCCCCAAGACGGATCCCAAGCAGGAGGTGTACAAGCCGGTTCCCTATTATTTCGGTACCCTGTCCACACAAGATGCGGCCGACCAGATCGCCGAGGAATCCTCACTCACCAAAGGTGATGTATTAAACGTACTCGACCGTTACCAGCGGTATGTCATCAAGAACCTACAGAAAGGTTACAAGGTGGAGCTGCTGGGGTTCGGGACGGTCTATAACCGCTTCGTCACGGAGAAGGGGGTGGCGACCGCCGAGGAGGTCAAGGCTACGCATATACGGACTATCGTACCGGGATTCTCGCCTTCCTATACCATACTGAACGGGGCACGACG
>ERZ791796.1136-NODE-1136-length-18435-cov-4.104842_pt1 | contig 18435 bp, 8 predicted proteins | sample MGYA00510311_ERZ791796 | MGnify/ENA primary metagenome ERZ791796 (study PRJEB30046, sample SAMN00792042) | human gut metagenome | study: EMG produced TPA metagenomics assembly of the A metagenome-wide association study of gut microbiota in type 2...
CTTCGGCAGTGCCCCTTGCGGGGCTGCAACATAAAGTTCAACGCCCTCCCGTCCGGCGCGCGAACCTGTATTGGTTACACGGAGCGTTACCGCATAATCCGTCCCGGAACGCCTGACGGCCGCATCCGTCCACTCGAAGGTCGTATACCCCAAACCATAGCCGAAAGGATAGGACACCGCCTCCGGAGCATGGGTCGAGAAATAGCGGTAACCCACCCAGATATCCTCCTCGTAACAAGTGAATCCCAGGTTTCGCAGGTGCCGTTCCGGGGCGTCGTCGGCCCAATCGCCGCAGCGCCCCCGATAGTCGAGCGGAAAATTCTTCGATGACGGATGATCCGAATAATCCGCCGGAAAAGTCATCGGCAGCCTTCCCGAAGGCGATACGCGGCCGCTCAAAACATCAGCCATGGCATTCCCGGCTTCCAAACCTCCCTGCCAGGCCAACAAGATAGCGTCGGGAAGTTCCTTCCACGACATGGTTTCGATCACGCCGCCGATATTGAGCACCACGACCACCTTCTTACCCGCGGCATGAAACGCCGAGCAGACCGATTCGAGCAGTTCCCGTTCGGCTTCCGTCAGGTAGAAATCCGATGTAGGACGATCGTTGTATTCACCCGAATTGCGGCCTAAGGCAACGATGGCCGCATCGCTGTCCGCCGCACGCGAAGCGATGAATTCCGGCGTCAGCGTCGTTTCGGGGACAAACCACTTTTCGCCCAAATAACGCAGGGCGTTCTGCTCCGCGAGCAGTGCCTCACCGAAAGACATGTATTTTGCATAGAGATCTGCCGTACGGGTGTTAAGCCGGAATCCGGCGTTGCACAAACCTTCGTCCAAATCGACCGTATAGGCTTTGTTGACGTGTCCGGCGCCCGTACCTCCGGCAATGCAGTCATAGGCATTGACTCCGAACACCGAGAGATTACATCCTGCGGCAAGTGGTAAAGCAGCGCCTTCGTTGCGGAGCAAAACCATGCCTTCCGCTGCCACCTGACGCGATACGGCAGCATGTGCTTCCAAGTCGGGAGTCTCCGACACGGCTTGTTTCCGGAAACGGGGCGTCCGCAGAATATATTCGAGTACACGGGTCACACACCGGTCAACATCCGCCTCGGCGAGTCTCCCGCTGCGCACCGCTTCTACAATCTCTCTCGCCTGAGCCGGTTCTCCCGGCATCATCAGGTCGTTGCCGGCATGTACTTGTGCCACGGTGTTACGTTTTCCGATCCAGTCCGACACGACAAGACCTTCGTAGCCCCATTCGTCGTGCAGAACAGTGGTCAGCAACTCGCGGCTCTCCTGCGTATAAGGTCCGTTGATACGATTGTAGGACGACATGACCGTCCACGGACGCCCCTCCTTGACGGCGATCTCGAATCCTCGCAGATAAATCTCACGCAACGCACGTTGCGACACCCGGGCGTCATTCTGTAAGCGCATCGACTCTTGGTTGTTGGCCGCAAAGTGCTTGACCGAAGTCCCTACGCCTTGCGACTGAATGCCCCGCACCATCGCCGCGCCGCATTTGCCGCTCAGCAACGGGTCCTCGGAATAATATTCGAAATTGCGGCCGCAGAGCGGATGGCGGTGGATGTTCATACCCGGACCGAGAATCACGTCGCAGCCATATTCGAGCACCTCGTTACCCATCGCTGCGCCACAGCGTTCAATAGCCGCCTCGTCCCAGGTCGAGGCGAGCATCGTGCCGATCGGAAAAGCCGTACAGAAATAAGTCCGTGCATCTCCTGCACGTTCCGGATCGATACGAAGGCCCGCAGGACCGTCGGCCATCACCGTTGTCGGAATGCCGTAGGATTCCAAAGAGCGGGTAGTTCCGGCCGAACCGGGAACTGTTTTCAACGTGCGGCCCGTTACAGCGCCCTCGCCAGCGTAACCCTCCATTGAGGTTCCCACCAGCAGGCCGGCCTTCTCCTCAAGGCTCATAGCCGCAACGATCTTCCGGACCGGAGCCTCGCCCAACCGGGGCTTTGCAGACGGAACCGCCACGACCAGCGTCACGGGAAACAAAAACAGTGCGATCAGTAGTTTTTTCATAAAGTATCGATTAACGGTCTGTCGAGGCGTATACCTCGGGAGTATTCAGATAAGTATAGTAATTATCGACATTGCGGCGGGCATCGACATAGAGTTCCGTCATGGTCCCCTCCATCCTGCCTGCGACAAAGAGCGCCGCCCGGACGGTTGTCCCCGCTTTCACGACAAAAGGCCCGTCGTAAAGGTCTGATCCGGGAACCGGGGCCGTACCGTCCAAAGTATAGCGTACTTCGGCGGGATATTTCTCCGTGTCGAGCGTCACCCGGGCCTTTTTGCCTTCGGAAAGCATCTGAGCCGTAATCACAACGTCGTCGCTCAATGGAAAAGCATTGATTCCCCGCGCATGCAGCAACGATACATGAACATTGATACGACGACGGAAATCATTCCACTCACATCGCTCCCGGGGAGTCCAGGCAAGTTCGGAAACAGCCAGCAAACGCGGGAAAATCATGTATTCCAAATGTTTTTCCGTTTCTATAAACTCGGTCCATGTGCAACCCTGTACCCCGATGACGTGCTCTTTGCCGCCGTCATAGATATATTCGACCGAATCCGGCGAAACGAATTCACCGCGAATTATCGATTCATTGTCGGCCGCCTTTGCAGGGGTATCGGGGACGGGATGAAAACCGTACATCTTCCGAATCGGCGAGAAACCGCCCATCGCGCGCGGCTGTGTATGAGGATCGGCCTGATACCAGTCGAAATAGAGGATCTCGCCCGGCGACATGACCACATCGTAACCGCGGTTGGCCGCCTCGATGCCTCCTCGCTGCCCCCTGTAGGAAATTACCGTAGAGGTGGATCGCAGGTTGTTCTTCAGGATTTCATCCCATCCGATCATCGTGCGTCCGTGTTCCGCCAGAAACTTTTCGGCGTGTTCGACCAGATAGCATTGCACCTGGTCCACTCCGCCCAACTCCCTGGCCAGATGCCGGCATCTGGGACAGCTCTTCCAAGCTGTCCGGTCGGCCTCGTCGCCGCCGATATGGATGTATTTCGAGGGGAACAACTCCAGAACCTCGGTCAGGACCTCGTCCATAAATTTCAACGACAGCGGATTGCCGACGCAAAACTCGCCGGAAGTATAGGCCCGGCCCGAGCAGCAGAGCTCCGGATAAGCTGCGAAAACCTCGTCGGAGTGCCCCGGGAACTCAATTTCCGGAATCACCTCGATGAAGCGTTCGGCAGCATAGGCAACGATTCTGCGAATTTCCTCTTTCGTATAGTAACCGCCATAGGCCCCCGGTGTGTCCTCGGGTACATAATGCCTGTCGCCGTAACTCCACCATTCGAGCCAGTCGGACTCCGTACGGAATGCTCCCAGCCGGGTCAGCAGCGGATAAGCGTCGATCCTGATGCGCCAGCCGCCGTTATCCGCCAGATGGAAATGAAATTTGTTAAGCTTGTACCGTGCCATTTCATCGAGGAGCCGGAATATCGTTTCAACGGGGAAAAAGTGCCGCGAAACATCGAGATGAATACCCCGATAACCGAAACAGGGATTATCGATGATTTCCACGCAGGGAATCCCCTGTGCGGTCGCCAACAGGCACAGCGTCTGCCGGCCGTAGAACAGTCCCGCGGAATCCAGGGCCGTAAGGTCAATGCCCCGGCGAGTCACTTTCAGCCGGTAACCCTCCGGACGAATCTCCGGAGCCGAAGGATCGATTCGGCAGGCAACGTACCCATCGCCTGCACGCTCCACGAATCGGGCGCTGTCCGTTTCAAAGTAACCTCCCGTAAAGGTTGCCTCCTGCGGCATCGGCACCAGAATCATTTCGCCGACAGATCTCCGGCAGGCAGTGCCGAAGAACGAAAGAGCGACAATGGAGATTGCAAAAATGAGTTTCATAATCATATCCTATGGATTGAGTCGATTCCATCCACTCTGCCGGGACAAAATCTACCGGGTACGAAAATACTCCTGACATGGATCATGCAGGTCGAATTTTTACCGAAAAACGGTTGTAGCCCGCTTCTGCGGACAATCAAGCGATTTTATCGCCTTTTTCGTTCAGTCTGTCGATAAATTCCTTGGGAGAGAATCCGAATTTCTTTCTGAAGCACGTACTGAAATATTTCGGGTCGTTGAATCCGGAAGCATAGGCCAGATCGGCAATACGCATCTTCTTCTGCTCTTCGAGCAAATGATAGGCAGCACGCAGTCGCACGTCAATGATGAATGCAGCCGGAGTCAACCCGGTGAGCGATTTGAGTTTTTCGGTAAGAATCGTACGCGACATATTCATTTCACGGGTAAAATCGGCCTGTGCAAATTCGCAATCGTCGATATGCGCATTGACGCACGCCATAGCCTGACGCATGAACTTTTCGTCCATCGAAGTATACTCCAGTTTCTCCACCTCAAAAACCGGCTGGTTGCGGAAATGCAGGCCCCGAATCTCCAATTTTCGGAGTTGATTGACAATCTGAGCGTAGAGCAACTGCAGGTTGAAGGGCTTGGTGACATAGCCGTCCGCCCCCGAATTGTACCCTTCAATCCGGCTTTCGTCGGCATTTTTGGCCGTAAGCAGGATAACCGGAATATGACAGTATTCGAAGGTCTGCTTGATCCGTCGGCACAATTCGATACCGTCCATGCCGGGCATCATGATATCCGAAACGACCAGATCGACCGGCTGTCGGGACAATATACGAAGCGCTTCTTCTCCGTCGGATGCCGTTTCAATTCGGAAATAGGGCGCCAAAAGATTGGAGATCAACAAGAGCAGTTCTTCGTTGTCATCGACGACCAACAGCGTATGGTCAGTGCGTGTGCGGGAGGGGGTATCGGTCATCGCCGCATCGGGCTGCACCGGAACGAATTCTCCGGCCCCTTCGTAAATTTTTTCCGCGGCATCGTCTCCGGTATCATCGTCGATCTCCTCTTCGGTATAAGCATCTCGACCTATGGGTAGCGTGATTCGGAAACAGTTGCCGTCCTGCTCGTCGCTCGACACCCGGATTGAACCTCGGTGGAGGTCGGTAAGATCCTTGACCAACGACAGACCGATACCGGTTCCAATCGTATGGTGTTTCCGGTAATTGCCGTCGTAAAACCGGCGAAAAAGTCCGTCGATAGTCTGCTGGGTCATCAGTTCGCCGCTGTTGGCGACCGAAATGCAGACCGAACAGTCGTCTCCGGTTTCGATCCGGATGATAATTTCACCCTTGTCGGGCGTGTATTTTGCCGCATTGGACAGCAGGTTGTAGACGATCTTATCGAGTTTGTCGGGATCGAACCAGCCGTCGACCTGTTCCGACGAAGCACGGAAATAGACCTTGAGCTGCTTTCGGGCCACAAGCGGGGCAAAAGCTTCCACACACCGGCGAACGAATCCGACGACATCGCCATGCGAAACACGGATTTTCAGATTCCCGCTCTCGACTTTCCGGAATTCGAGTATCTGCTGAATCAGTCGCATCAGCCGCGTCGCATTGGCCGACATGACACCGTAAAGAGTCTGATTGTCCCCTGTGCCGTTGTTCAGGTTCTGGAGCGAAGTAAGAATAATCGTCAGCGGAGTCATCAGTTCGTGAGTGACGTTGGTGAAAAACTGCAATTTGGCATGATTCAGTTCTTCGGTTTTTTGTCGCTCCAACTTCGAAATCTGCACCTCCTGACGCAGCCGGAGCCGGTAGCGCAGGAACCGCACGACCCCATAGGCGAGCACCAGCAGCAGCACGGAATAGATCGTCCAGGCCCACCACGAAAGCCACGGGGCGGGGAGTATCCGCACTGTGAGCGTCCGCTCGTTGCTGCTCCACACGCCGTTTTCCCCGGCAGCCTGCAGACGGAATGTGTAGGTTCCCGGTGAAAGATTGCTGTATGAGGCGAAACGGTGGTGCGAATCGGCCGTAACATACTCCTTATCAAATCCGTCGAGCCGGTATCTAAAAATATGATCGCGCGGATTGGCATAGGAGAGCATCGAGAATTCGATGAAGAAGTTGTTCCGGTCGTGCGTAAGCGTCACGGCATCCGTGTAATCGATATCCCGGAGAGAGATGCGCGATCGTTCCCGTGCGGGAATGGTCCGTAACGAACGATTGTGCACCTTGAAGTCTGTGAGCACGATCGGCAGTCTCGTCTGGTGGGGCTGCGTGCGATTGCCGGTGAATATCATCAGCCCATTCGATCCTCCGAAAGCAATGCGTCCGTAATCGACCTGCGCCGAAGCGTTTCGGTTGAAGAAGAACGACTGCATGTCGGCCGATATAATACAGGTATTGATATGCTCGGGATTGCCCAGGCTGTCCGGCGAAAAGGAAAAGACCGAATTATTCGTGGTAATCCACATCCGGCCGTTTTCATCCCGGGCAATATTGCCGATACCTTTGTTTTCCAGATTCGGGAAAGCCGACACGGCCTTAAAGCTCCCTTCCGAAGGAATACGGACCGCAAGTCCGTCCGCAAAAGTTCCGGCCCAGATACACCCCGTATCGTCGGCCTGCAGGCAATAGACATGATCGGAAATCATGCCGTTGTCGCGTGTATACTGCCTCCAGGTTCCGTCTGCCGTACGGATATGCAGAATGCCCTGACCGTTGGAAGCGATCCAAACATCGCCTGCTTTGTCGCAACAGATGTCGAACACATAAGTCTGATCGAATGGCGTAGCGTATCCGAGCCATTCAGCAGCGGTGTGGAAACGCCCGTCTGTCGATTCGACGTAAATACCTAACCGGGAGCCTATCCACAGATTGCCGTGCGTATCCTCACACAGAGCAATCACGCAGTCGTCCAGAAAGTTCGGCTGGTTGAAATGATTGATCTGCCGAACCTTGTGCTGCGTTTCGTTATACACCCAAATACCGGCGTTTTGCGTTCCGAAATACAGTTCCCCGGTAGTCGAGCGGCGGATGATCGTATTGACGGTCGAAGTGTAAGGAAGCGACTTCAAATCGGGATGCTCGTGGTAATCGACGATTTTACCGCTTCGAATGTTGTATTTTATAAGGCCGAAATCAAGCAGCCCGAACCAGAAGTCGCCGTTTCCGGCGTAATACATACTTCGAACAGAACTCGTGTTGTAACGGGTTCTGATCGGTTCCAGCCGATCGGACTCGAATTTGGTTCCGCTGGTCTGGACCTTGCAGACGCCGCCACCCAACAAACCGATCCACATCAGTCCGTCACGGGTTCGAAGGATCGAATTCACCTCGTTATAGGGCAGGTCTCCCACGTTGTCGCCGGGAAAGAAATTCTGGAACGAATCGGGATTGTCGATGTCGTGGAGGATGCTCAACCCGCTGCGACCACCGATCCAGATGGTATTCTGCTCGGGATTTTCCTCAATATCGTAAATAATATCGTCGAGCAGCGAGTGCGTTCTGCCCGGCACGTGTTTATAATGCACGTAACGGGTCGGTCCCGGGGCCAGAGGATTAACCAGCCGCACCACTCCGGCGCCCCACGTACCCACCCAGATATTACCCGCGACATCACGTGCCAAAACATGTGCTTTACGCAGCACGGCATCGTCGCAAGCATAGGCGCGATCCTCACGGATATCATAACGCAACAAACCCTGATCGAAAGCGGCGATCCACAGGTTCAGTTTGTCATCCTTGATGATGGAGGTGACCGCCTTGACGGGACGACCCGCCGAATTGGAGATCGGGACGGGATGAAAATTACGGTCGAGCGCATTTTTGCGGAAAAGGCCCTTGTCACCGCCGATCCAGATGCCGTTGCCCGTATCGCACAGAATGACTGCGATGTTGCAATCCGCCAACTCTGGATATTCGTCGGCCACGATGTTTCCCGAAACCTTGTCGAGCCGAAAAAGGCCGTGCTCGGTTCCGATCCACAGGTTCTTGTCGTGGTCCTCGACAACGACATTGACGAACGTGTTGAACAACCCGTTCGAAACATCACGCATACCGTAGGTGATGGCTCCGTATCCATCGTAGCGGGCCAATCCGTTATAAGTTGGAATCCAGATATATCCATCGGAATCCTGATAAAGTTTGCGCACTTCGTTCGACGGCAAAATGTCGGAAGGTAACGGGGTGAAACGCACCTGAGGAAAAGACTCGGCAGCAACGATCTGTATCTCGGAAAGGACAAATCCGATGCAGACTATGAAAAAACGGGATATAAGAAAGCGACGATGCATAACGGGTATTTTCGGAAACTAAAGTATACATTTTTTTCGGGAAACACAACTGCATCCCGCCGAATTGTACGATCATTTGGCCGAAAGAGAACGGCGCAATACGGCTCAAAACGTCCGGACAACTGCAATTTCGCCTTTATTTCAATAAGGTATCCGTATACGGGAAAGAATCTTTCCGGAAAATATTCAACCCCGCGGCCGATAAAAATTCATTCTTTTGTAACTGCTTTCCCAAGTCCCCTAAAGAACGAACCGACCCTGATAACGATATGACAACAAAAACAGATCTTATACGTCGAATAGTATCTTTGGCGTTTATGTTGCCGATACTCTGTGCCTGCGGCCGAAAATGGACGGTCGAGCCGCATGACACCTACTGTCTGATTCGGCAAGACGGAGGACAGACTCTGGGCTATTTCCCCGGATCCGGCGTCCGTATCTTATATTCCGACGGATACGCTTTCAAAGACCTGAACCGAAACGGGATTCTCGACTGCTACGAAGATTGGCGGTACACCCCGGAAGAACGGGCGGAAGACCTTGCAAAGCGACTCTCCGTCGAAGAGATTGCCGGATTGATGTTATACAGTTCCCATCAGGCCGTCCCGACGGATTCGGTAGGTTACTGGTCCTCGACCTACAACGGGACCTCACTCCGGGAAAGCGGACTTCCCCACTCGGCTGTTTCGGACAAACAGCGGAAGTTCCTCCGGGACGACAATCTCCGGGCCGTGCTCGTCGTCCGGGTTGAAAGTCCCCGCATTGCAGCCGAATGGAACAACAACATGCAGGCCTTCGTCGAAGGCCTCGGACAAGGCATTCCGGTCAATATCAGTTCCGATCCCCGGAATGAAACCCGAGCCTGGGCCGAATACAACGCAGGGTCAGGAGGAAAGATTTCGTTGTGGCCCAGTCCGCTCGGGCTGGCCGCTACGTTCGACCCCGAACTGGTCGAAAAGTTCGGACGGATCGCATCCGCCGAATACCGCGCCTTGGGTATCGCCACAGCGCTGTCGCCGCAGATCGATCTGGCGACCGAACCCCGGTGGAACCGGTTCTACGGTACCTTCGGCGAAGACCCCGATCTGGACACCGATATGGCGCGGGCCTATATCGACGGATTCCAGACCTCCGTCGGAGCTGCCGAGATTGCGGACGGCTGGGGGTATGAAAGCGTCAATGCCATGGTCAAACATTGGCCGGGCGGCGGCCCGGAAGAAGGCGGACGGGATGCCCATTTCAGCTTCGGGAAATACACTGTTTACCCCGGCGGAAATTTCGAGCAACACATCCGGCCCTTTGTGGAAGGAGCTTTCCGCCTCAACGGCAAGACACGAAAGGCCGCAGCCGTCATGCCCTATTATACGGTTTCCCACGGGGTGGACCCCTCGGGAAAAAAGGTCGGCAACGGTTTTAGCAAATATATCGTCACCGATCTGCTGCGGAACAGATACGGATACAACGGCGTCGTCTGCACGGATTGGGGCATCACGCACGACTATTCCAGCATCGAGGAGGCTGACGGCAAATGCTGGGGAGTGGAGGCATTGAGCATCCCGCAGCGGCATTACGAAGCGCTCAAAGCCGGAGTAGACCAGTTCGGCGGCAACAACGACAAAGGTCCCGTGCTGGAAGCCTACCGAATGTGGACCGCCGAATTCGGCGAAAAATCTGCCCGGGAGCGGTTCGAACGTTCCGCCATAAGGTTGCTGCTCAATATTTTTCGGACCGGTCTGTTCGAAAATCCCTATGTAGACCCGGACCGGACGGAAGCGACGGTCGGGAATCCGGAATTTATGCAAGCCGGTTACGAAGCGCAGCTCCGGTCGGTCGTCCTGCTGAAAAACCGGGCGGGAACCCTGCCCGCATCGACCCGCCGGAGCGTATATCTGCCCGAATGCGGACAATCCCGCCTACCTGTAGACACCTCTTTGGTCAAACAATATTACGAATTGGCAGAAAGCCCCGAAAATGCCGACTTCGCGATCGTTTTTATCGACGAACCCGACGGAGGCTGCGGATACGATGCGGCCGATCGGGAAAAGGGCGGCAACGGTTATGTCCCGATCAGCCTGCAATACGGCGACTACACGGCCCGCCACGCACGCCCCGAGAGTATTGCCGGCGGGGACCCGAAAGAACCGTCCATCGACCGGAGTTACCGCGGGAAAACCGTCCGGAGTTCCAACCGGGAAGAGTTGAAACGGGTACTCGGAACGAAACGGCAGATGGGAGACAAGCCCGTCGTGGCTGTCGTTTCCACGACCAGACCGTTCGTTCCGGCCGAATTCGAACCTTCGGCCGATGCCATACTGCTTGCTTTCGGGGTACAGCGTCAGGCCGTGCTGGATATTATCTCCGGCCGGCGGGAACCGTCGGCACTTCTGCCGATGCAATTGCCCGCAGACATGAAAACCGTGGAACAGCAGCATGAAGACGTTCCGAGAGATATGGTTTGTTATACGGACTCGGAAGGAAATACATATGATTTCGCTTTCGGGCTCGACTGGAAAGGTGTCATCCGGGATGCAAGAGTCGAAAAATACAAATAGTCAAGAAATCGCATGAAGAAGCTGTTTTCAATTATTGCACTTTGCCTCGTCGGTACCGCGACGAACGCCCAGGCCCCTTATGCCCAGTTTCAGGGCGGCATGATCGGCTGCATAGAGCCGCAGGGCTGGATCGAGGAATTCCTCCACCGCCAACAAACGGGACTTACGGGACATCCCGAGGCGATGTCCTATCCGTACGACTCCTGCCTTTGGGCGGGTGAGATCGGACGTAACACCGAAACCTACGGAAGCGACTGGTGGCGCTACGAGCAGACAGCCTATTACACCGACGGTCTGCTCCGCCTGGGTTACCTGCTCGGTGATCGGGAGATGATCGCCAAAGCCGAGGAGGGGATTCGCTACACGCTGGCCAACGCATCGTCCACAGGTGTTTTGGGCAACAAAGCGATTGAGTCGATGTGGCCCATGTGTGTCTACTTCCGGGTGCTGCAAGCCTATTACGAGCGCACGGGCGATCCGGCGATCCCCGCAGCCTTGGAAAGGCACTACATGAACTTTACGCAGGAGCAGGTCGAGAAATGGCGCAACATCGTCAGCATCGAGGGAATGTTGTGGACTTACGGCAAAACCGGCAATGCGAAGTTGCTGGATATTTGCGAAAGAGCCTACAATGGCGGAAAATTCGGGGACCTGACGCCCGCAGTCGCGGCCGGCGACGAACGGTTCGTCATGCATGGCGTCACCTGCATGGAAGAACTGAAACTCCCGATGCTGCTCTATGCCTATACGGGCAAACGATATTACCTGGACCTTGCACTCAACGCCGAACGCAAGCTCACCCGCGACCACATGCTCCCCGACGGCGTTCCGGCCAGTGCGGAAGCGCTCGTCGGAAACGGGAACGTCATCAACAGTCACGAAACCTGCGACATTTCCGACTACACCTGGACGCTGGAGCAATTTCTCCTGACCACGGGCGAAGTCCGGTGGGCTGACAAAATAGAAAAAGCGGTCTTCAATGCCGGACTAGGAGCCGTTACCAAGGATTTCCGATCGTTGCAGTATTTCTCGTCCGTCAATCAGGTAATCGCAACGGGGCGTTCAAATCACAACGAATTCTTCCACGGTTCGACCTGGATGGCTTTCCGGCCGACGCATGAAACGGAGTGCTGCGCCGGAAACGTTCACCGTTTCATGCCCAATTACGTCGCACATATGTGGCTACGCGGGAAAGACGGCTCTATTGCCGCTGCGCTCTACGGACCTTCGGCTGCAACGTTCGACCTGCCGAACGGCCGACAGTGCCACATCGCACAGCGGACCTCCTATCCGTTCGACGGGGAGATCGAGTTCTCCTTCGGCCTGAAAGAGAGGACGGATATCCCGTTTCTGCTGCGCATTCCCGCATGGTGCAGGGATGCCAAAATATATGTCAACGGCAAACTGTGGCGAGACGCATGTCCCGCCGGCACGTTCGTGACCCTCCGGCGCAAATTCAGGAACGGCGACCGGATTCGGTTGTGTCTCAGCATGCAACCCGTCATGAACACCGTTCCCGGACAGGGAATCTACGTGCAGCGCGGACCTCTGCTCTTCTCCTATCCTGTTCCCCAGCGGAAAACAGCCGACCGGACGGTCTATGCGAATATGAACGGCAAAGTTCCCGGCAACCCCGAATTCGAATGCTGGAGCATCGAGCCTGCCGGACCTTGGAACTATGCCCTTTGCTCCGATCCGGTCATACCCCTGAAGGTCATTCGGACAAAACCCGCAGCCGCAGGAAGCTATCCGTTCGATCCGGAACATACGCCCGTGAAAATCTCGGTTCCCGTCAAACCGATCGACTGGGAATTGGAAAAAGGACGCTACACGCCGCGCCTTCCGGCCGAAGGGATAGCCCGCGCCGTATCCGACCGTATCGAATATCTCGAACTGATTCCCTACGGATGCACGGAACTCCGGCTTACTGTTTTCCCGCAATGCAATTAAGAATTCAAACCGAACCCGAAATGAACATTTCCCCGCTCCGACTTCTCGTCAACCGGACGATCCGGACTCTTTGCCCTGCACTCCTGATGCTACCGGTAGCCTGTAGTGAAAGCGGACTCACGATCCGCGTCATCGATCCTTTGACCAATGTTCTTCCCGGAATCGTTTACCCTCCTGCCGGGGACGATACCGTTCGCGTGGCCCGCGGCGAGAACGCCGTTCTGCAATTCGTTATCTCCGCTGACGACTCCGTAGCGGCAATGACTCCTGTCCTTCGGAGTCTTAAAACAGAGCAGGGAACTTCGCTCGACAAAGCCGTTCTGGGCTGGGTCCGGAACGTACAGGCTTCCCACGCCTACGTGCCGGCGGCCCCCGATGCCCTGCAATCACCGTCCGGAGAATATCCCGATCCCATTCTGACCGACACCACCGTATCTATCGCCGCAGGCGGGACAGCTTTGCTCTGGTTGGACATTCCGATTCCGGCCGATGCCGAAGCGGGGCTTTACGAAGGATCGGTACGCATTTCCGGGCTAAAGAACGGAAAGCGGATCGTTGCCGACCGACAATTCACCATACAAGTTTATCCGGTCACGCTTCCCGAACAGTCGTTATTGGTTACCAACTGGTATTTCCCCGATAAATTCTCTTTCATGAACGACAACGAATCCGTGGAGGACGATTCACCGGCCTATTGGGAATGTATGCGGCGGCTCGTCGAAACCGCCTCGGCCTATGGTCAGAACGTCTGGTTGCTCTACGAAACGGGAACGCCGGTTCCGACAGCCGACGGCAAAGGGCTGACGTTCGATTTCTCACGGATGGACAAAACGATCGAATTCCTGCTCCGACACGCCGACGTACGGCTGATCGAGGCCAACCATTTCGCCAAGCGGTCCCGCAACGGGTGGACCGATCCTTTCTGGGCCAACGTACCGGTCCCCGACGGCAAGGGCTCCTATGTTTATCAACGTCTGCCCCATGACGACCCGCGCGTGCAACGATACATCGCAGCGTATTTTCCGGCTCTGCAGGAGCATTTGCGTTCCAGAATGATCGATGACGGAAGCGGCCGCAGTTGGCTCGACATCTACACACAACACATTGCCGACGAACCGCTCAACGAAAATAAGACCTCCTGGGAAGGATTGGCCCGCCAGGTAAAACAGGCTGCCCCCGACATCCGAATCATCGAAGCTTACCGTTCTTCGTCCTACGACCCGGCGCTGATCGACATCCTCGTGCCACAACTCGACGAATTCGTATGGGAAATCTATCGAACAATGCCAGCCGGACATAGTTGCTGGTTCTACACCTGCATGTATCCCCGGGGGAATTTCGCAAACCGTTACGTAACACTGCCGCTCATCAAGACACGCCTGCTGCATTGGATAAACTACAAATACGACTCTCCGGGATACCTTCACTGGGGCTTCAACGCATGGGGAGCGAACGGCGATCCTTTCGGAGACGTTTCCGCCCCCGCCAATGACTGGCCCGGCGGCGACTCGCATATCGTCTACCCCGGTTACCGTAAGCTCTACCCGTCGATTCGGCTGGCAGCCATGCGTGACGGCATCCGTGACTACGACCTGCTGAAAATGGTTGAGGCCCGGGATTCGATCCGTGCACAGGCTTTCGTCAATGCGATCATATTCGATTTCGACCGGTACGACACGTCAGTGTCCAGATTCCGGCAGATTCGCCGGGAAATATTGGATTTTTTGGAAGACATGCATTAATCGGAATATTCAAGCAGTCAATCTCTGATTCAGTTCAGCAGATAAAATAATCCCGTTTGTCAGTTTTCGGTCGGTATCCATATATGGCTTAAAAAAGGGGCGCGACAGGGGAGCGACACCGGCCTCGCAGGGCGAGCTGTACCTTTGTCGGACAAATTGGCATTTGTCCGACAAAGGTACAGCTCGCTGTTATCTGGCGATAACAAAAATCCGCGGCGGAAATTTTTTGTGAAAACTTTGAAAAACCTCCGCTACGGCTTTCGAGGACGGGTCTTTCCCGGTTGCAATATTACAACCGTCCGGGCACCAAAACAAGCTCTCGGTGCGGACTGGAGCGGTCGTGGCCGGACATCAAAACCGAGGTATTTCAGTCGGTGGTATCCTGCATCATGAAAGGTAGGTTTTCTTGTTCCGTTCATTATTCCGATATAAACTGCGTGAAGCAGAAAATGGTATTTTGAATGGTTTAAACCATAAAACCAGACACACACGCTTTACAAGCATAAAGCGAACGTTCAATCTTAAAAACATTGTACCATGGATTCATTAAAAGAAACCGACAACCTCGCAACAAAACCATCGAAGCGTCCCCGTATCGAAGTCGACGAAGAATTGATGCGTCAGATGATCGCCGGACAGGCCCCTTTGGATTCGAAAGTCATCCGCCGGATTCCCGAACCGGAAGCGGAAAATACGGACGCTCCCGAGGGAAACACATCGGAAACGGTATCCGGAGCATCGGCTCCGACTGCTGAAAGGACAGACGTCAATACCCAAACGAGTGACGTAAAGGAGCTGGCCGGATTCCGTCGCAAAAAGATTCCGCTGCCGGATTTCGAACGCACGTTCTTTGCCCCGGCGGACTGCCGTAACCGTTCGGCGATCTATATCAGTGCGGCAACCAAGTACAAAGTATCGACAATCCTCCACTTATTGGGAATGAGAATACAAGGCTTACAGCTTTGGTCGACAATATGCTGCGCTTTGTAATCGGAATTTACAGCGACGAGTTGAATTATCTCCACGAGAAGAAGAACAACAGACGACTATTTTAAACAGACAATGCGATAAGCGATTACTTTGGGTTTCTGATATGGACGTAGCGAAGCGACTGGCGTCCGAACCGCAGAATGTCGCCTTTTCCGACGATAGCGACCAGCAAAATGCCGGGGATGGAAATACGCAAGGCTCGCCCTCGGGCGATTCGCATGGCCTTGCGTATTTCCATCTCCGGCGTTTAATTGCCTCTCGGCGGGAAACTTGTAATCGCCGTTGTCTTTCGGATTAGCCGTCGCTCTCTTCTTTCAGAGTCGGGAACTGGAATCTATCGCCTATTTTATCCTCTATTCGGCTTATCGCATTGCCTATCATTTGGTTTGTCACCTTGGCATAAATCTGAGTCGTGGTCGTATATTTATGCCCTAACATCTTACTGACTGTTTCCAGTGGAATACCGTTCATCAAGGAGACCGTCGTGGCGAAGGTATGCCTTGCCGTGTGGAATTTCAGATTCTTCGCAATCCCGCATTGTCGGGCGATATGTTTCAAACTGGCGTCCGAGGATTTCAAGGAAGCGACCGGGAAGACCTTTCCCGGATTCTCGGGAAAGAGCCGGTTGAATCGGTTGGCAGGAATACGATACTTTTCAAGAATAGCTTTCGCAACCGGAAGTAGTTTTACCGTAAACGGTACTTTCGTTTTCTGACGGATACTGCTAATCCACCATGCTCCGTTCGGAGTTTGTTTCAACTCCTCATAACTCAGTTTGGCCAGATCGGCATAGGACAGGCCCGTAAAACAACAGAACAGAAACATATCCCGTGTCCGATCCTGACGCTGCTGCTTGACTTTGCCGATAATTAGTTTATTGATTTCTTCTTCGGTGAGATATTCAATTTCCGGCTGGTCGGCAAAGTAGTAGTAATAGGCAAACGGATTCTTCTCCATTTGCCCGTCGTTAAACGCTTTCTTGACGATATGCTTCAGTGATTTGATCTCAACGCTGATCGTCGTGTCGGCAAGGCCCCTGACATGTTTCAGATAGGCGGCAAACTTCTCTGCAAAAGACTGATCCAGTTCCACAAGGGGTATATCCTTGACTTTATAGTCCTGACAGATGAAAAGACTCAAATCGCGTCGTAGCGTTTGATAACGGAATAAGGAATGGATAGTACGGTCCACATCTATACGGTTCTTGTACTCTTTGCAGAATTCATCGCATAACTCCAGTAACAGTTTATACCTTTTACTGAAACCCAGATAGGCGTTCTTCACCTTATCGGCGGAAACATATCCGTCACGGTCGCAGATAGACTGGTAATGCTTTCCGATCTGGATACGAATATTATCCAGATAGCGGTTGATACGGTCGGCTTCGAGGCTTTTGCCTTTGGCGCGACCGCCCTTCACCTCCCACAGATGGGGAGGAACGCTAAGTTTGGCGCTGAACTGGGAGATCGTACCGTTGACGGTAATACGGCCCATGACGGGAACAACCGGCTGAACTTTGTGTTTGTCCTTTTTGAGGTAGAACAGAACCTTGAATGTACTGCGCATACTCCGATGAAATTTGGGGGTTAAAACTAATTTCCTCAGAGTTGTCTGTCAAGATGAAGCGCGATGCAAGAAATTGCAAACGAATATTTTATGCAAAATACAGCAAAACAGACGAGGTAACGATCTGGAAACCGTAACCTCGTCTGGAATTACCTTATTATGCTTGGAATCCCTCGAAGAAGAAACCCTGTGCAAAGATTAAATCGCTGAATATTTAATATTTACACCCATTTTCTCCTCTCGGGAAACGAATGGGTAGTACTCAGGTACATTCCATTCGCCCCGTTCGAGAGATGTGCGGAAATATCCGCTTACAAATCGGAAATCAAACCAGGCCGGAGAATCCCATAAACGCCATGGCCAGAATCCCGGCCGTGATCAGCGCGATGGGAATGCCCTTGAACGCCTTGGGCACATCCTCGAAATCGAGACGCTCGCGGATACCTGCGAAGAGCACCAGCGCAAGGGCGAAACCGAGGGCCGTGGCCACCGAATAAGTGACGCTCTGCAACAGGTTGAACTCCTTCTGGATCATCAGGATCGCGACGCCCAGCACGGCGCAGTTGGTGGTGATCAGGGGCAGGAAGATGCCCAACGCCTGATAGAGCGACGGCGAGAGTTTCTTGAGCATGATCTCGACCATCTGCACGAGGGCCGCGATCACGAGGATGAAGACAATCGTCTGCATGTAGACGATGTCCAGCGGCACGAGCACATAGGTCTGAATCAGCCACGCCACGACGGCCGCAATGGCCATCACGAAGGTTACGGCAGCTCCCATGCCCAGCGAAGTCTCGACTTTCGACGACACGCCCAGAAAGGGGCAGATGCCGAGGAACTGCGCCAGCACGACGTTGTTGACGAAGATGGCGCCGATGATGATTGCAAAATAGGAAAGCTCCATAACTATTTCTTGGCTAATTTGTTAAACAATACCATCAGATAGCCCAGCACCAGGAATGCCCCCGGGGCCAGCACGAAGATCAGCGGCGCGACGTCCGCAAAGCCGAGGTTGACGCCGAAGATGGCGCCGCTGCCCAGGATCTCGCGCACGGCGCCGATCACAGTCAGCGCCAGCGTGAAGCCCAGGCCGATGCCCACGCCGTCGAGAATCGAATCCAGCGGGGAGTTCTTCGAAGCGAAGGCCTCGGCGCGGCCGAGGATGATGCAGTTCACCACGATCAGCGGGATGAAGACACCCAGCGCTCCGTACAGCGCCGGCACATAGGCCTGCATCAGCATCTGGATGATCGTCACGAACGAGGCGATCACGACGATGAACGCCGGGATGCGGACCTTGTCGGGAATGATGTTCTTGATCAGCGAAATCACAAGGTTCGACATGATCAGCACGGCCATCGTCGCCAGCCCCATGCCCATGCCGTTTCCGGCCGAGGTCGTCGTACCCAGCGTGGGACACATGCCCAGCACCAGCACGAACGTCGG
>ERZ791796.1147-NODE-1147-length-18345-cov-3.805686_pt1 | contig 18345 bp, 13 predicted proteins | sample MGYA00510311_ERZ791796 | MGnify/ENA primary metagenome ERZ791796 (study PRJEB30046, sample SAMN00792042) | human gut metagenome | study: EMG produced TPA metagenomics assembly of the A metagenome-wide association study of gut microbiota in type 2...
GTCGGATATCTCGTCGACCACTTTCTGGTACCAGGCCGAGCCGCATGCCAAATTTCCGGCTTTGCCGAGCAAGGACGGTTTGGAAATTCCAAGATGGTAAGAGTACACTCAATATTCAAAATCACAATATTTTTTAATAGCAATTAATATGAATCGCTCCTTGATTCTTTGTATAAATTTAAATTTTATTATTATGAAAAATGGGCTAAAAACAATTAGCAGTACTTTTTGTACTCTTTGTGTTTTCCTGTTATTTTTTTTATCGGCAGGAATAAGAGCACAAGTGAATTTCGTTGTAAATGGAAAAGTCACGGATATTTCTGGGGGACCTCTTATCGGTGTAAATGTATTTGAGAAGGGCACTTCAAATGGTACTATTACAAATGTCGATGGAAGATTTTCTTTAAATGTATCTTCCAATTCCACTTTGACATTTAGTTATATAGGCTATAAAACACAAGAAATCATTGTCGGTACTCAACAGACTATTTCCGTAACATTGACCGAAGACTCTGAACAATTGGAAGAGGTTGTCGTAGTCGGTTACGGCGTTCAAAAGAAAAAAGATTTGACTGGTGCCGTAGGCAGCATATCTCAAGCAAAGATGGAAAATACTGCCACTGTGGGAATTGGAAATAATTTGCAAGGTAAACTTGCTGGTGTTCAGATTACCCAGAATGACGGTACTCCTTATGGGGGAACAACAATACGAATAAGGGGTACAGGGTCATTTGGTGCTACAAGCGCTCCCTTGATTGTTGTAGATGGTATGATTACGAATGATGGGTTGACTAATCTGAACCCCAATGACGTAGAAAATATCACAGTCCTAAAAGATGCAGCTTCAGCTGCTATTTATGGTTCCAGAGGAGCAAATGGTGTTGTAATTATAACGACTAAGAAAGGAAATTTTGAAAGCCCTTTGAGAGTAGATGTTTCCGCTTATGCTGCTATAGACAATATTCGCCATAAGATACCGACACTGACGGGCGAGCAGTATGCGAATTTGGTAAATGATTATTATGCAGCAGCCAATTTACCAATTCCTTTTACTCAAGATGAAATCGACTCATATGGGAAAGGTACGAATTGGTTGGATGAAATTACACAAACTGGAATGAAGCAGAACTATTCGGTAAATATTACTGGAGGTACAAAAGTTAATTCATATGCTGCATCAATGAATTTTTATAAAGGAGAAGGACTAATAAAAAATACGGATTTTACACGGGGAAATGTTAAGCTTAGTAATGATATGCGAATTTTATCCAATTTAAAATTCGGTGTTAGTATGAATGTAAACTATGGTGTTTCCAATAATACGGATTGGGGGCAAGCAATTGATCGTGCTTTAATATATCCTTCTACTGTACCTGCTTATGATGCTGATGGAAATTATGGTATTTCAACCCATGCAGGAGAGCCAATTACCATGTTACAACCACTGATTGCTGTCAATTTATGGACTTATAATCAAAAATGGAAAAAGTTCTTAGGTAACACGTACTTAGAGTGGGAAATTATAAAAGGCTTATCAATAAAAACATCTTTTTATACTGAATATACGCATTGGGGGCAAGATCATTTTATACCTTCTTATAGCTATGGCCCATCAGGGTTGATTAGTGATCATCCGATAGCAGAACTTTATGTTAATTCAAATGAAAGTATCAATTATGAATGGGATAATATTCTGACATATACAAAGACTTTCAATAAAGATCATGGATTGACAGCAATGGCAGGGTATACATTTCAGAAAACAGATGCTTCACAATTATCAGCTTCAAGAAATAATTTCCTAAGCAATGACAAACATCAGCAAGTACTGAATGCCGGTTCTGACAATATAAATAATAATGGAAATAAATCAGAATGGGCAATATTGTCCTATTTGGGTCGTATTAACTATGATTATCAAAAAAAATATTTACTAAGTGCGAGCATACGTGTAGATAAGACCTCTCGAATAGCAAAAGAAAATAGGACTGGTGTATTCCCTGGCGTATCTGCGGGTTGGGTCATATCTGAAGAAGATTTTTTACAAGGAGTATCTTTTTTGAGTTATTTAAAATTAAGAGGAAGTTGGGGAATGTTAGGTAATCAAGATATCGGTATATACCCATATCAAACAACTTTAACCTCAAGTGATCTTTATTATCCATTTGGATCAGGTAATGAAGGTACTACATTTACTGGAGTTGGTTCCACTACATTAGGAAATTCTGCCTTATTGTGGGAAAAAACCTCTACTTATGGTGTAGGACTGGAAAGTAATTTCTTTAATAATAAGCTTTGTTTTATTGCAGATTTTTATAAACGGAATACATCTAATATTTTAGTCCGGGTTCCAATTTTAGGTACAGCAGGTGTAGATGCTTCTCCATATCAGAATGCGGGTAAATGCAGCAATACAGGAGTAGAATTATCCGTCACTTATGGCAATGCTGTAGATAATGTACCTTTTACTTATGAAGTTAGTTTGAATTGGACTTATAATAAAAATAAGGTAACATATGTTCCCAATCCTATCGTAAATAATTTCACGAGAGTCTCAGAAGGAAAAGCCATCAATGATTGGTATGGTTATATTCAAGAAGGTGTTTTTCAAACGCGAGAGGAAATCAACCAGTCACCTACTCAGCCTAACGCGGCACCTGGTGATATAAAATTCAAAGATCTGAATGGCGATAACGTAATAGACTCAAATGATCAAACATTTTTAGGACATTCTGTTGCTCCACACAATTTTGGAGCCAACATTTCTCTCGCGTATAAAAACTTTGATTTAGTGGCTAGCCTTTACGGACAAATAGGAGGAAAGAACTCAATCGATGCTCCGGGATTTGCTATAACTAGAGGAGGAGAACAAACATCTGCGTGGATGTATGAACAAAGATGGACAGGACCGAATACAAGCAATTACGTTCCTAGAGTTGTTGCAGGGGATCCGAATGACAACTATCGTCGTTCATCTTTCTGGTTGCGATCAACAGACTTTTTACGGCTACAAAACATACAAATTGGATATAATTTCAATGATCTATTGAAGAAAACGTCTGCAGGTTTCATTAAGAAACTACGTTTATATATTGCATCGCAAAACTTGTTCTGCCTCAATACCTACCCGGGTTTTGATCCAGAATTGGGAGTGAATGGATATCCTATACCTCGCTCTTTCTATGTTGGTTTGAATATTGGTTTTTAATAAAATAAATATTATGAAAAGAATTTTATCATTAATATCACTAATAATATCATTAATTTCTTGTGATAATCTTTTAGACTTGCAACCTTATGGAGTTGTATCAACAGAGAGTTTTTATCAAACAGCGGAAGATGCAGATAAAGCAGTTACAGCCGCTTACAAATCTTTTCAAGTACTGGATGGGCAAAATACGTGGAACACAAGAGCTGGCTATACACCGATGGGAGATATAACTTGTGCAGATGCTCAGGCTCATCCGGATCTTGTATGCTATTACCAGATACAGCAATCTATAGTACGGTCGAATTCAGATCAAGTATTGATGTTGTATCAAAGATGTTATAAAGCATTAAGATTGGCAAATATGGCACTAGAAGAGATTCCTCATATTAATATGGATGAAAAATTAAAATCTCGATATTTAGGAGAATTATATTTTATAAGAGGTTTCTGGCTGTTTCGATTAGGTTATATGTTTGGGACAGCTCCGGTTGTTACTAAAACTCTGAATGTATCAGAACTGAATATACCAAATTCTGTTAGAATTGTCAAAAAAGATAATTCAAAATCAGTCAATAATTATAAAATAGAAAAAAGTGATTTGTTCGATCAGGCAGAGGCTGACTTTTTGCAAGCTTTACAGCTAGGATTAGCAAATAGGAATTCAGGAGATATGATGGGACGTATAGATAATGGAACTGTTAAGTCTTATCTCGTTCAAATCTATTTGTATGAACATCGTTGGGAAGAAGCTAAAAGACAATTGGAAGATATAATGTCCTATGGCTATGAGTTACTACCGAACTATGCCGATTTGTTTTGTGGCTTATATGACAATAATGCAGAATCTATCTTCGAGGTACAATATACAGCATTAAACCAAAAAGGAACTGATAATTTTGGTACTGTATTGAATGCCCCTAATGGGGAAGGATTCGTTGCTGGAGGAGGTTGGGGATGGACACGCCCGACTCCTGATCTTGAAAGAGAATATGAAGAAGGGGACCCCCGTCTGGTTTGTACTATGTTTCGCAAGGGTATAGATGACTTTTATGGACAAGTCTTTGATGATAAAGTAAACGGTACAGGTTTGGGAACAAGAAAATGGTGTATCAGCAGTGATGGTGGAGTTACTGTAGATAGAGTTAGTTGGAATAATTCTTGTAATTATGCACTTATACGTTACGCAGAAGTATTGTTATGGTATGCAGAAGTTGTGAATGAGTTAGGTGACCAGAAAACTGCAGCAGAGTATGTGAATATGGTTCGTGCAAGAACAGCTACAACTCCCAATCCCAATACTGTAAATGTAACTGAGACAAAAGAGATGGAACCTATATCCTCAAATTTGACATATGAAGAAATGTTTTGGGCTATTGTACATGAACGAAGAGTAGAACTGGCAATGGAAGGTAAGTTTGGATGGGATTTAAGAAGATGGGGCATTGGTGAAAAAGTCTTATTAGATCCTGACCGTTGGCAAAATGAAGTAGTTGCAGGGTATTTCAAATATGATGAAGATAAAGATGTCATATTTCCTATACCATTATTGGAAATTCAACGATCAGATGGTGTATTACAACAAAATTCTGGATACGAGTAATAATACTCAATACTTCAGATACACAGAAATCATTCAATATGGATTTCATTATATAAAGAAACATATTTATAATAGCGTATATTTGTAATATAATGTATCTAAAATAAAATAAGGGGCTGTTTGTTTTTTAAGAGAAATCTTAGTAAAAATTAAATAGCCTCTAAAAGAAGTTTAATTTAAAAAACATCTAATATGAAAAAGATCTTAGCTTTAGGAGCTATTACTTTATTCTCACTTAGCTCTTGCCAGAATCAAAAGGCAAATGCAATACAACAACAAAGTGAGTATATAAAAGAGTACAAAGGAGACTATTTGAATCGCATAGCATTTCCTATTGGTGGAATGGGTGCTGGTATGTTTTGTCTGGAAGGAACCGGAGCCATTTCAAATATGTCAGTCAGGCACCAACCCAACATTTTCAATGAACCCTGTATGTTTGCCGCCGTACATGTGAAAGGTTATGAAAACGGCTCAAAAGTTCTGGAAGGTCCCGTCCCTGATCGCAAGAAGTTCGGTGGTCCAGAATCAGCTTTGGGAGGCCCTCTCACCTCCTGGGGACTACCCCGATTTGAAAACGTAAGTTTCAGTTCACGCTTTCCTTTTGCAACCGTTCGTTTATCGGACAAGGATGTCCCTCTAGATGTAGAACTAAAAGGATGGAGTCCATTTATTCCGACTGACCAGGATAATTCCAGCTTACCCGTCGGAGCCCTTGAGTATACCTTTACCAATACATCAGATCGGGATATAGAAGCTATTTTCTCTTATAATACACGTAACTTTATGGCCATGAACGGTGCTCCACAGTCCATTCGGTCAATTAAGAACGGCTTTATTCTATCCCAAGCAGCTTCTGATAAAGATAAACACTTGAAAGGAGATTTTGCAATCTATACAGATATAGACAATACAAAAGTAAATCATTGTTGGTTTCGTGGTGGATGGTGGGACCCCCTGACCATGGCCTGGAATGCTATAGCAGATGGAAACATAGTAGAAAATGCGCCTATGCAAGGAGAGGCTCCCGGAGCATCTTTATATGTACCCTTTAAAGTAAAGGCAGGTGATACATATTCCATCCGCTTACATATGGCCTGGTATGTTCCCGATTCTGACATTCGCATTGGCGCTGATGCCGTTACCGAAAATGATAAATCATCAGAATGCCCTACTGTGACAAAAACAGAAACTCCTCAGAATTATCGTCCTTGGTATAGTACACGTTTTAGTAGTATTGATGAGATAGCAACATACTGGTCATCACAATATGACAATCTTAAGAATAAAACAGAATTATTCACCAACACATTCTATGATACAACTTTACCAGCAGAAATTATTGATGCCGTAAGCTCCAATCTCTCCATCCTGAAATCACCGACTGTCATGCGCCAACACGATGGCCGCCTATGGAATTATGAAGGATGTGGAGATACCTGGGGCTCCTGCCATGGTTCTTGTACACATGTATGGAACTATGCACAAGCCATTCCTCATCTTTTCCCTGCAATGGAAAGGACATTGCGTGAAAGTGAATTTTTCATAAGCCAAAATAAGGAAGGCCACCAAATGTTCAGGACAAATATTCCTATCCGTGCTGTAAAACATGACTTTCATGCAGCAGCAGACGGACAATTGGGTGGTATTATCAAAATCTATCGTGATTGGAGAATCAGCGGGAATACCGACTGGTTGAGAATGATGTATCCACATGTAAAACAAAGTCTCGATTATTGTATAAATACGTGGGACCCCCGTCGGGTAGGTGCTTTGGAAGAACCTCACCACAACACTTATGATATAGAGTTTTGGGGAGCAGACGGCATGTGCACCAGCTTTTATGCCGGAGCTTTACATAGCTTTATTAAGCTAGGACAAGCTTTGAATGAAGATGTTTCCCAATATGAATCTCTGCTGGCAAAAAGCAAAGACTATATGGAAAATAAACTATATGACGGTGAATACTTTATCCAAAATATCCAATGGCAAGGTCTGAAATCTCCCGACCCGATTGCCATAGCCGAAAAGAACTGGAACAGCGACTATTCAGAAGAGGCGCGTGCCATTCTCCTGAAAGAAGGTCCTAAATACCAATACGGAAAAGGATGTCTGTCCGACGGTATTATAGGCTGTTGGATGGCATTGGTTGCCGGTATGGACGAACCCATTGATAAGGCTAAGGTAAAAAGCCATTTGAACTCCATCTATAAATACAACCTACGCCGGGATTTAAGCGATCATGCCAATCCCCAGCGTCCCACTTACGGATTGGGCAAGGATGGCGGTGTATTATTGTGTACTTGGCCAAAAGGGGGTAAACTGAGCCTTCCGTTCGTTTACAGTGATGAAGTGTGGACCGGAATTGAATACCAAGTGGCCTCTCACCTGATATTTGAGGGTGAAGTCGAGAAAGGTCTTGACATCGTCCGCACAGTACGCAAACGCTACAATGGCAAAGCGCGGAATCCGTACAACGAATACGAATGTGGAGGCTGGTACGCACGCGCATTGTCAAGCTACAGCTTACTTCAGGCATTGACCGGCGTCCGTTATGACGCAGTTGACAAAACATTATATATAGATTCTAAGATCGGTGACAGTTTTAGAACATTCCTGTCCACAAATACAGGATTTGGTACAATTGAACTACAAAAAGGGAAGCCTGTCATCAGTGTTGTTTTTGGTAAGGTAGATGTTAGGTCTTGTGTCGTTTCTGGTAATCAGACAAGCTTTGAATATCAAAACTGATTAGAAATACTTAACATTAGGTAATTAAGGTAATGAAGATTGTTTTTCAGGTTATTTCTAAACAACTAAAAAAGATTTTATGAAACGAATTAAACTCTTGACACTATCGTGTCTAATGTCGCTTTCTCTACCCTCTTTTGCCCAATTTTCACCTGACCACAAGGTTTCGCTGGACAAAGGTGATATAAAATCATTCATAGGGGATAAGGAAAGTAAAGGTGAAAGAAAGGTATACAAAGGTGATGAACTCACCACCATCGGTATGCCGGTTGGTGGTATTTGTGCCGGGCAATTGTATGTCCGTGGAGATGGTACACTGGCCAATTGGTGGATTGCAAACAATGCCTATAATACTGGCTACGGCATTGACTGGTTGTTAAACTTCGACACTCCACTGGGTCCTTGGAAGGTTTGCTACCAGACCTTCGAGCCTATGAGCTATATTGACCAAGGATTCAAAATTACAGTAAACGATGGTAATAAAGCCATAACAAAAGAACTGAATAAAAAGGATTTTGATGATATCTCCTTTATAGGTGAATATCCTATCGCTTTTGTTGAATATGCCCAAAAGAAGCAGGAACTGCCTGTCAGAGTTTCTGCAGAATTCTATTCGCCATTCATTCCACTGGATGCCAAAAGTTCTGCCACTCCAGCCACAATAATGAAATATACCGTCAAGAATACGTCGGATAAAAAGGTTACCGCCGATCTGGAAGGATGGATGCAGAATCTGGTATGTATTGATTTGAAAGGGCGTGCAGATGGAATGTTGCAGAATAAGGTTATTGACAATAATGGCTGGAAATCTGTCTACATGGACATGAGAGTGGATAATCTTCCGGCCAAGATTGCCGGTAAAAACCGAAAATATGAAGTATTCGATAACTTTGAGTCCGGAAATTACAATCGCTGGAAGGTAGAAGGTACTGCTTTCGGCAGAAAGCCTGCCTCTGGCGAACAATGTAACCAAAATAATTTTGGCGGCAACTATGGAAGTTTCCTGGCAAACTCTTATACAGATTACGACAAACCTACCGGTAAACTGACTTCCAGAACATTTACAATCAAGAATAAGTATATTTCGTTCAATATTGCAGGCGGTGCCCATCCGGGAAAGACTTGTATAAACCTGGTCGTTGATGGAAAAGTAGTAATGTCTGCAACCGGTAATAATAACGAAGATTTCCTCCCACGCAACTGGGACGTATCCGAATACAAAGGAAAGAAAGCATACTTGGAAATTGTTGATGCTGTTGATGGGGACTGGGGACATATTAGCGTAGATAATATAGAATTCTCCAATTCTCCTGTAGATGCCCCTACCATCACGATAGACAAATCACACGCCTACTTCGGTAACTTAGCTCTATCTGTGTTTGATGGCAATGCAACCGGAACAGCAGATGACTCGGAAAATAATCTGGAATATGCAGAAGCAGAACTCGGTAAAAAATTGAATGGAGCATTGACTTCATCCATGACTCTACAACCGGGAGAATCCAAAGAAGTTATCTTCGTACTTTCTTGGTATTTCCCCAACCGTCCTCTGAGTTACAAAGGATCTGAGTGGAACAAGCCATTACCTCCCAATAGCCCAGCTATCGGTAATATGTACGCCAACTGGTATAACTCCTCTTTGGATGTAGCGAACCAACTACGTGAAAATTATGCAGAGTTGTCCAAAAAGACACATGATTTCCATGATACATATTACAATCAGACCACTTTACCATACTGGCTTGTGCAACGTATCATGATGCCTATTTCCACATTGGCAACGGAAACTTGCCAATGGTGGGCTACGGATAAGTTTTGGGCTTGGGAAGGCGTCGGTTCTTGTGAGGGAACTTGTACACATGTCTGGGGTTATGCACAAGCAATGGCAGCTTTATTCCCGGAATTGGAACGCAATTTGCGCGAAAGAACTGATTATAGTGTATCTCTCCAAGAGGATGGAGGTATTTTATCACGAAACGGAGAACACGGTATTCTAATTGACGGGCATGCAAGTGTTATCTTACGCATGTATCGTGAACATTTGATGTCCAAAGACAATTTCTTCCTGGCAAGAAACTGGGATAAGATAAAACGTTCCATCCAGTATATAATCCGGGAAGACGGAAATGAAGACGGTCTGATTGTCAAGACACAGCCAAATACTTATGACATTTCGTTCAACGGTGCCAACACATACGTAGGTGGACTTTACCTGGCAGCATTGAGGGCCGGTGAAAAGATGGCTTATATTATGAAAGACACTACCACAGCTAATTATTACAAGAAAATATATACAGCAGGTAACGAAAACACAATGGATCGTTTATGGAACGGTGAATATTTCTTCCAAGACGTAGATGAGAAAGAATACCCTAAATACCAATACGGAAAGGGTTGCTTAAGTGACCAACTTTTTGGACAAACATGGGCTTCTCTCTATCGCTTAGGTGATATTTATCCGACAGAAGCTATCAACAAGGCATTACAGTCCATCTGGAAGTTCAACTGGACCAATGACGTAAAAGCCCAAAGTGAGGCTCATCTTCCTGAAAGATATTACGCACACGCTGGAGAACCCGGATTATTTATTTGTACCTGGCCATACAGCAAGCACCCGGGTGAAGATGGTGTTAGATATCGTGATGAGGTGTGGACTGGTATTGAATATCAAGTTGCTACTGAAATGATTAAACGTAACATGATTGATGAAGGTTTGGCTATCGTAAAAGGTATCCATTCACGCTATGATGGCAAGAAACATAACCCATGGAACGAAATAGAATGTGGCGACCACTATGCACGTGCCATGGCATCTTACGGAGTGTTACAAGCTGTACAAGGGTATTGGTATGATGGTCCAAAGGGAATTATCGGATTTGATCCTAAGATTGAAAAGAATGACATAATTGGATTTTTCAATGCTGCCGAAGGTTGGGGAAATATCTCACAAATCCGGAAAAATGGAAAACAGACCAATAGTATAGAAGTGAAGTATGGGCGTTTATATCTTGACAAACTACAGGTAACTTTACCTGAAGGGATGAATGCCAACATAGTAAAAGCATCTGTGAACGGTAAAGTAATTCCTGCCAGTCTCACCAATACAAACGGCTATACAGAAGTTTCATTGAATGGACTGCAAATATGCGCTAATGACAAACTACAAATAGATTTTGAATAAAAAATGGTATATATTCCTAAAATAACATTTGATGGATGTAGTTGAAAAATATTGATAGAAATATTATTGGCATTTTTTGAGAATACTTATAATAATCTTTAAACTTAATTTTGAAGCAGTAAATTAAACTGTGTCAGCAAAAGAAAGATATAAATTGTCAATTTTGCTAACACAGTTTTTTATGAGTGAAGAATTTTATTTTGAAGGTTTCAAAGGTAAGGCAATAGAATGGTTTGAAGTGGGTAATCCCTTGCCAAATAAAGATGGATTTTTCCATTGTTGGAGAGTATTTTAAATGTTGTCTTTGAAGGTAAAATGGACGTACATCTTTCGATGATAAGTGCATGAGTAGTAATCACCGTAACGGTAAGTTGTAGAAGCAAGTTCTTTTCAACAGCATCACTGTAGGAGCATTACTTTCCTTTTCATACCCCGTGGAGGCTCATGCCTGATTTTCTTCTTTTCTTTCCACTTTACGACTATAGCTTTCAGGGTACCACTTTGGTCAAAGACGCTCCTCCCGATATAGGCATCGAAGGGGAAAGAGCTATATAGTAAAGCTCTGGACATCCTTGGAAAGCTATGCCGACAATATCTGCAATCTTATCAGGTATGATTACTTCCTCCGGTTCACTATTAAATGACGTAGCTGCATTTTCCGAGAAGCAGCATCCAAAGTCGGCCTTCCAAAGTGGTCAGAGAATAATAAACAAAAGTTCTTTTCCCAGAAAATCACTCTTAAAAAGATACAACTTCACAACCAAAGAAAGAAAAGAGAAATCAGGCATCAATCCCAATTTCTCTTATAATCTTATCAGCCTTTATGTCACTATCCTGACTTCATGTAAGGAATATGACATCTCCCGATTCTCCGGCAATCTCATATATCTCTTCAAGGCATTGTGTATAGCCCTCATCTTAGAGGGCACCCTTTTCCTCACTATCTCGGAGACATATCGGGCAGCCTCTTCGATAGTCATGAAAAACTCCGGTTGGTTGTCAAAGGAGGCCAGGCAGTAAGGTTCCGGAAAATACATGCCGGTCGTATCATTGGTAGAACAGACACAGTTTGCGGGCTCACATTCACGGTAATACACCTTGACGGACGGAAATGCCCGTTCAATGTTTTCTCTGAGTCCGGACTGCTCGCACCATGCCGTATAATGATTGATCGTGAGCACGTTGCCGTCCAGCCTATAACCGGTTATCTCCCCACGGCAGTTGAACGTCGTCCAGTCCCCGTCAAGCCTTTCAACCAGATTCCCCAGCCACCATTTGCCAAAACCGTTCTCTATGATGGTGGTCTTTCTCTTGTCCATATACTTCAACACCTTGTGCAGTGAGCTTACTTCCTTCGGGTCACCAACGCACTTGTATTCCACATCACACCAATTAGGCACGGCAAACCTCCTTTCCTTTTTGACCATATAAAACTTCGGAATCTCTGCTGACATCATTCGCCGGCTCTGTAAATTTTGAGTGCAGTGGAATAACCTTCCCGGCACTTCTCTGATTTTTAATTTTCTCTTTCATTTTCAAATTATTAATTAAGTTATTGTTCTCAAGAAAGCGCAACATGTAGATGTGTGCTTTTCTCTTATAAGGATATGCGGCATTACAACCGCCTTTTTTGTCATTTGGATTGTCTCTCTGTACTTGTCTGATAAATAATCGCTGATGGTTTGAATAAGCATGTCTTGTTAAGGAAAACATTGACTGTTCCAGGGAATAAGAAGACTGTACAGAAATGTTGCATGACAGTGATTGAAGAGTAAAACCGGAGGCAAATTATATGATAGGATGCACTACCATTTATATCTTAATAATACCCACTCAGGCGGCGTGAGCCTACAACAAACGAAAGAAAGAAAATATTATATCCCAAAGTCAACTTTTTTTCTTAAAAATGGGAAAATTACTTATAAATAATATGTTTTAAAAGGGAAAAAATTGATTGCGTCCCGTTAACCCTCAAAGCATGAGAAGGAGATATAAAAATATTGCAGGCTTGACTTGTTATATCCAATTAAACAGTAAAACAGACAAAACGACCTCCTCATCTTCTCCACTGTAGAAGGGGACGAAGTACCCTAAAACCTTTATCTTTCCAATTGCCACTTATTCCTGCCCTCAATTGTTTCTGTCTAAAAGTAATGTCCCATGCCTTCTTGTCCTCAGCCGGTAAAATGCAATGGTTTTCTGCTGTCCTATCCAATATTTGCAGCAGGTCAGGATTTATGGTTTCTACGGCTGGTCATAAAAAAGGCTATGAAAATATGATACTGTATACTTCCGGATTATGGACTTTTAACCGGATTCTCTATTGTGAGTGTTCATCATGGACCGGAACGGATACATAGTGAATTGTAGGATATTTTACCAATCTTTCCATGCCGTATGTACTTGATGGATTATGAAAGAACCGGCTTTTTATGTTGCATATGGTGTGTATGCGTTTTACACACTCTAAGGATAGACAGTTTTTATTACGTAAATCATTGATGTATAATCCAATAATCGTATTGTACTGAATTCTGAGCCAATCGATACTTTGAACGTTTTACACCCCTGAAAGCTATATCTACCTCCTTGGAGTTTGGCATTTACACCCCTAAAACAAAATATCCCTGGTCTTATCTGTAAACATTGGCAGCTTCTTCGTGTAAGAGTAAACTGAAAGCCAATTGTATAATAACTATACTATAAGATATCCATTATACTACTCGCTCAGGCGGCGTGAGCCTACATCTGACGAAAGAGAGAAAATATCAACTTTTTTTCTTAAAATTGGGTTTATTACTTATAAATGATATGTTTTAAAGGAAAAAAAATTGATTGATTGCGTCCCGTTTACTCTCCATTGGTCAGATTGAATACCCGAAAATGTTGCATATGTAAAATCAACATCACCGGCCTAAAATAGGTTTGACAGTTCATTCCCAATATACCTCATTTGCTTAAGGTGACAATTACAAGACAACGAACTATAATCACTATCTCTATTTGACTTTATTATGATCCGGCAGTTGTTTGTTTCTTCCTACCCTCAAAAAGCAAGAAGCGGGGAAAACAGGGCGGAAAACTATAAGACCTGTTTTTTGATAAGGTGGAGTTTGAAAAGGTTATACAAAGCATCATTTCCGCCCACATTCTTCCGCTCTTCTATTCTCTTGAGGCGGGGAAATAAAATCCAGTCACAAATAAATATTATCAATTATCCCGACTATAACTAAGATATGAACCAGTCCTGACAACTATTATCAATCAACAAAATATCCTTAATCTCACAACCCAAATTCAGACAGCACCATAAAGACCAGAATAATAAAAAATCTCCAGTCGTTTTTCTTTTATCCCACTATTCACAGTTCCGGATGAGATGATTGCCGGCAGAAAATGTATAAAACCATGCCGATATTATTCATCCGGTTAAGAATATGGTGGATGACAGATAGAAAAACAACTTAACCTGATTATATTTTTCTTCTACTACCATCATTTCCAACTACTCCAGAAGAAAGAAAAAAAAGAAACCAAGCATTACCCCGGTTTCTCTTCTTAATTTGACTATAACAGATTGAGTTCTGTCTCTTCTCCATTCTGATAGCAATGGATGTCTAAATTTTCTGTAACCATCCACTGGCAATTATTAAGTTTAAATCCATATTTCTCTTCGATTGTAGATAAGAAAGATTCAAAATCTTCGTAATTCTCCGATTCCTTCAGTTCTTCATCTGTCAGCTTTATGATATTCAGACAGCCGACAAAAAAGTCTAGAATCAATACATACTTAGGTTCCATAATTTCAATCCTCTTTTAAGTTATACCTTTTCAATAATATACTCACCTGCGAAGCTCTGAACTCCTTCCCCATAGCTGTAACAAACCCTTCACTGTTCAGGATTCTCGCCATTTCAGACAAACTCCGTTCTTCTTTCACCAGACTTTTCAACAATGCCATCGCTCTCTTGTTGTTAGGGTTGTCAAGAGCTTTCTGGTGATTGGTCTTGTTGCTATTTTCTACCGCTTGATTCAGTCTGTTTAATAAGTTTTCAGATTTACCAAGTTTATATCCTCTTGATTTCTTGGCTTTCAGGGATTGTTTCGTTCTTTGGCTGATCAATCCGGCTTCATATTCTGCTATACTGCTGATGATATGAAGTACAAGTTTGTTAGCCTCCGGAAAATCACAGAATACTATCTCCACATCACTCTCCAACAGTTTGCTGGTGAAGGCCACATTTCTGCTCAGCCTATCCAGTTTTGCAACAATCAGGACAGAATTTGTTTTTCTGCATAATTCCAAAGCTTCAGTAAGTTTGGGTCTGTCAGATTTACGGCCGCTTTCCGTTTCAATATATTCAGCAATCGTTTTTTTATCCTTCAGGTAATTCTGTATTATTTCTCTCTGTGCCTCTACACCTAATCCTGATACTTCCTGTTTCACTGTGGATTGTCGCAGGTAGGCAACATAATTTTTCTGTTTCATAATTAACACTTATTTAACGCTCTTCCCGGTTACTAAACGAGCGTTCAATAACCTTTAAGCTGATTTATAAAAAAGGCTTTCCATGAGATTTCGAGTTCTTATAAAATCTACTCCCTCACAGAAAGCCCGTTGTCACATTTCCCGATTTTTCAGAGAACCGCTAATACCTTATAATATTATATGTTTCAGCAATCCTCTTTTCATAATCATCGGTTTTCTCCACAAGTCCATCCACCTCGGAAACAAGCATGTCAAAGTAGATGTCTTCCCTCTTATCCCTGATTTCTCCATCCTCACCAATCAGACAGACTTCAAACAGGTCCGCACCTTCATTCAAGACTATCTGAACTTTTCCGGTGTGCTTGAATCCGTTGACCTTGAATTCAATACCACACTTTATCACTTTCACCGTCTCAATCTCAACTCCCCAGGACATAAGAACGGGGAGATTGGATTTCAAGATTGACCAGATATACCTGGCCAGTTCCAAATCGTAGCTCTTATCTCTTTCCATAATCCAAAGTTTTTAAGTCCATACTTTTTTCTTCATATATATCTTCTTCATCATCATACCAGAACATCCGGTAATCCTCACATATCCTTCGATAATCCTCCAGCCCGAAATGAGGAAAATTGGTGGAATACATGTCATGAAGGTCTTCAGGAGTTAATGTCGGGTCATGGTTCAGCATATCGTAAACCTCGTCCTCAAACTCATAGGGGCTGAAATATGAATCATCCTGAACATGGGGATAGACACCGGTACAGTCCTCTATGATATGCCCTATAAACATCAGGCATTTCAGCAGGTCTTTCTTCATTGTTATCTCCTCGTCAGAATGGGCATTGTAGTAACCGCATGAGACATTTATGCAGGAGACCCCAAGTCCGTTTTCTTTCAATGCCAGAACATCGGTCATCAAGCCGCCTTCTTCCTTATAGTTCCATTTCTCAGGTTCTATCGCTTCAATGAACTCGTCTGAGCACAACCCGGAATAACCTATGTTTGTAATCAGATCCGAATCACCCTTTCTGTCAGGCTGGATAACGAACCTTACATCATCAAAGAAAGACATCACCGCTTCAGAACTTCCCCTGCATCCGGTCTCCTCCTCTCTAAAAAAGGCCATTTTAACAGCATCATACTTCTTCAGGCATTCAAGGCAGATGAACACTCCGTTCTTGTCATCGGCTCCCAGATTCTCAAACCTCTTGTTCTTTGGCGAATAACCGAATATAATATCTCTGGTTTCCAACGCCTTGAAATCCTTTGAATGCTTGCAGTATGAAACCTGGTCGATATGGCTCACTAAGCAAGCGTAAGTTTCAGCTTTACCCTTGACTACATACAGGTTCCCGAATTTATCCTTTGATACGGATATGTTTCCGGGGAGTTGTTTTATATAGGAACAGAGGAACTTCACCATCTTCTGCTCCTTTCCGCTCGGGCTGTAGATACTATACAGCTTCTTCAATAATTGTATATTCATGATTCATCTCTTTTTTTAGTTTATAACCGTATGGAAGGTTGGTGCTCGGATTTACCTTGTCAAATACATCCTCATCAAACTCCCATGCTTCCTCATTTCTCAATAGCCTGCATAATGTATCCGTATTGATGCTTTTATCCTCATAGAAGCATTCCTCTTCGTTCCAGATATGGATATAGGTTATATCGGTGTAATCCTCATACCATTCATCATCATATTCTGAATAATTCCAGTTCTTCCGTTTGAACTCATCCTCCGCTTTCTCCATACACTCCTTGCAGCAATAGTATTTCTCCGTCACTTCCGAACACATGGCGTCATCTTCCAGAATACCCGTCCCGCACTCATCACAGCAGACACAATCGTTCTCATGATGATATTCCCCTTTCGATTCTATCCATACAAAATCATCCAGGTTCTCTGAATCCACCCAGATCTCCCTTCCGTTCCGATAGCAACAAATTGTTGCTGAACAATAGTATTGGTGGTAATCGTCCCACTCTCCATCATCTTCATCATCATCCCCGTAAAGATTAAGGTCTGTTGTATCAAGGTTGTATGAGGTCCCGGAGTTCTCGTAGTTATAGGCCTTGTTCCAGCTGTAACTGTACCATTTGAAGGAATCCTGATAGGAAAGCGTGTCTTCCAGTTCCAGTTCACAATCTATTTCAAATTTTCTGTCAGACAACGAGTTGCCACAAACATCCACAAAGGAATTTGCATCATGACAGGAAGCACCGATCACCTTGTAGCCGTCAATATAATCTTCCTGAATAAGTTTATCCACAAGCAGGCGTTTCAATACATCATCACCTTCCGAGGAATACTGTCTTTCAAGCAGCCTCCATTTCTTGCCGTCCTGATCCGTAACATCGGTAAAAAGAATTGCCCTTGCTACAATCAGCCCCGTCTTGTCTATTATGTATGCAGCCTTGGCTTTTACCGAATCATGATAGAACGAAGTCCTGTTCTCATCCACCATGCATGAACCGAAACTCCCTTTACAATAGTTACTGTCATAGATTCTCCCAAAATCATTGTTGACATGAAGTTCCATATCAGGTGATTTCCCATGAGTATAAGTACACCATTGCTGAGTGAAAACATCCCCTGCAATCCAGTTTACGACACAAGGCGAGAGTAGTTTCCCTATCCCTGTTTCAAGTATAAGCTCCCTCATGAACTTTCCGGCTCTCATCTTGAAGACTCGGTTACGTTCAATGTTGACATAGCGGACCGAACTTTTATCCAGATCCTCACATACACCCTTGCTTTCGTCAGTCTGATATCGGGAGGAATAATATGTCTTGCCTATCAGCTCCACCCTATAAGGCAGCTTTTCATCATTCTCTCCTGATTTCAAGACGGCTTCAAATACCTTCTTCTGTAGGGCAGCCATATCATATATATGCAGCAGAGTATAGTCGTTATGTTCCCTGCAATACTTCAGCAGTGCGGGATTTTTCAGATGGCCCAGCAGTATCCTGTTCTTTCTTGCCACCGTGCCATTGTCTCTCTTCTCAAGTCCGAAACGGGCCTTGAATTCTTCATAACCATAAAAATTATAGTATAACATAGTCTTCTGAATTTTAAATTGTCGGTAAATAAAAAAAGGAGGGATACTTC
>ERZ791796.1164-NODE-1164-length-18142-cov-2.729364_pt1 | contig 18142 bp, 6 predicted proteins | sample MGYA00510311_ERZ791796 | MGnify/ENA primary metagenome ERZ791796 (study PRJEB30046, sample SAMN00792042) | human gut metagenome | study: EMG produced TPA metagenomics assembly of the A metagenome-wide association study of gut microbiota in type 2...
GCCCCGGATGCGGCCGTACACTGTTTGATTTACAAACCACTCTGGCTAAAATTAAAGAAGCAACGTCTCACTTGAAAGGCTTAAAGATAGGCGTGATGGGGTGTATCGTAAACGGTCCGGGCGAAATGGCCGATGCGGATTACGGTTACGTAGGTGCCGGTCGTGGAAAGGTGAGTCTTTATAAAAAGAAAGAGTGCATCGAAAAGAACATTCCCGCCGAAGAGGCTGTAGAACGTTTGTTGGAATTCATCAAAGCGGACTTGGAAAACAAGTAAATCCGATTCTCTAAGAGGGACATCAAGACAAGAACGCTTACTCCAAAAAGTAGTAGGTTCTAACCTATAAATATAAAAAAGGTTATTAGAATCCATCAGTCTTAATAATCTCCCATCATGGGATACTTATTTGGAAACTAAACACAACGTGGAAGTTACTCAATACAGAAACTTCCACGCTGTGATTGGTTATTATTCGAAAGGTAGGCACAACCAAAAGCATCCCTATTGATTTTGCCGTTCGACTTTCATTTTCTCCTTATAATCAGTAGGAGCCATACCAAAATAAGATTTAAAATACTTGCTAAAATAGCGAGGGTCGTTAATACCCACCATATAGGCTATCTGCGTCATGGTATAATCTCCGTTTTCTATCAGCTGGGCGGCACGTTTTACACGCATCTCTTTTATAAACTCAATAGGGGCAAGTCCCGTTAACATCTTCAACTTTTTGAAGAAGACCGAACGACTTACAGCTAGTTCTTTCACCAAATCATCGACTATCAAGTCTCCATTATCCATGTTCTTCTCCATCAATTCGGTCAGTTTCTCCATGAACTTACGGTCGTAAGCAGAAAGCGTCGACTGGGGCGGTTGCTCTTCCTCGCCCCGGACTTTATCGGCTGACTTCATCAAGTTTGCACAATAGAGCTGTTGCAACTTAACGCGTTGCGCCAAAAGATTTTCCACCCTGGCTTTCAGGTAGGTGGCACTAAAAGGCTTGATAATATAGTCGTCCGCTCCAAGTTCCATTCCTTTCAGTCTGCTGTCCATATCGGCCTTGGCTGTTAACAGGACAATAGGAATGTGACTGGTCATCATGTTTGCCCGTAACTCTTGAGTCATCATGATTCCGTCTTTTTCCGGCATAATGATATCACTGAGAATAATGTCCGGAACTATCTTCATCGCCTTATCCAATCCTTCCGTTCCGCCGGCCGCCTCTATCACTTTGAACTCCGGCACAAAAATACTACGCAAAAAGGAACGAAGCTCCACATTGTCTTCCACTATCAACATCGTCTTACTCTCCGGCCGTTTCTCCTTATCTTCCGGCACTTTGACTTCCGCCTCTTCAGATTTCGCCTCTACCGCATCAAGCAGAACAAATTCCGCATTCTCCGTATAGGGGTGTTTGCCTTTCAGGAATTCTACAGTAAAGCAACTTCCTTCTCCCTCTTTACTGTCCACCCGAATGGTAGCCTGATGCAAATCGACCAACTCTTTTACGAATGACAATCCGATACCCGAACTTTGCTGATTAAACGGATTTTTATCCAACAAGTTCTCAAAGCGGACAAAAAGCGCAGCTCTCTTAGACTCAGGAATACCGATACCCTGGTCTCGCACTCCTATTGCCACACTTTTCTCATTCTCATGAATAAACAGAGTTATCATCTTTCCTTGCGGCGTATATTTGAATGCGTTCGACAGCAGATTGAACACAATCATCTCTACTTTACTCGCATCCACCCATAGCTTTAAGGAAGGTTGCTCACTCTCGAACACAAAATCAATATGATGTCCCTCCGCCAGCGATTCAAAGTTATCCATAATATGACGGATAAACGGAACGATATCTATCTGTTCAATCCGCAACTTCATCTTATGCTTTTGTATTTTGCGGAAATCAAGAATCTGGTTGACAAGCCGGAGCATACGCTCGGTATTACGTTCCACCACTTGCAACTGCTTACGTACCTCGTCCGGCATATTCTTATTCTGCAGGACATACTCTACCGGTCCTGCAATAAGCGTTAACGGGGTGCGCAGTTCATGGGATATATTGGTAAAGAAGCGAAGCTTGATATCTGAGATTTGCTGCTCTACCGAAACCTCATGTTTCAGGCGGTAAATCGTAAACAAGATATAAGTCCCCGCAAACAGGACGCAGATAAAAGCTATCACGTAAAGAAGCATAGCAAGGGGAGTTTCCCAGAACGAAGGCTGGACTGTAATTTTCAGGGTACGCTCATTCTCCACCCATACCCCGTCGCTATTGGTCGATTTCACTTTGAACAGATATTCCCCCTTTGGCAAGTTGGTATACGTAGCCGTTCGCTGTTTGTCCACATAGTTCCATTCCTTATCGAACCCTTCCAAGCGGTAAGCATACTGGATATTCTCGGGATAGACCATATCCAACGCCGCAAAGGAGAGACCGATTGAATTCTCTTTATGTGATAGAATCAGATGCTCCGTGTTATTCAGAGAGTGTTCTAACAGATACTGATTATTACCCTTCCCCACGGGTATTTCCTCGTTAGAGATTTTCAATGTTTCCAGACTTATAGGCGGCACATAATGACTCTTCTTTATATTTTCCGGTTCAAAATAAAGAATTCCGTTATTGGTTCCGAATAAAAGCGTACCGGAACTTAATGTTAAGGATGTGCCTTCTTCAAAACGTATCTTCTTACCAAAATCGTGAGCCGTATAATTCTCAAAGCGCTGTTCGGAAGAGATAAATTTGCTCACTCCATTCTCTGTACTTATCCACAAATTACCCGCTTTTTCTTCTTCTACCGACAGAAGGATATCAGCCAGCAACCCATCCTTACAAGTATACGATTTAAATATGGCTCTGCTTTTATCAGTGGAAGCGGGTTTCCCGTCCATTGCCACCAACTTATTCAGTCCGCCACCGAAAGTGGCCAAATAGACCTCTCCTTTGGAAGTGGTTATGATTCGGTATACATTGTTATTGCTCAAACTATGCACATCGTCGGGGATATGCACATAGTGGTGAAAGTCTATCGACTCGGTGTCTTTGAAATCCGCCTTGAAACTAAGCGCACCGTCGCTGCTGGCTACCCATATATTCCCGTTCTTATCGGAAGTAATATGCCTTATCCGGTAACAACGTTCGTAAGGAAAGCTCTTCAGGTGATTCCGGTGACTGATAAAGGTGTACTTCCCTTCGGGAGTTTTCCGGATATAATTCAATCCACCGCCAAAAGTAGCTACCCAGATACGTCCGTATGCGTCTTCGTGCAATCCATACACACTGTTATGACTCAAGCTATAGATATCGTCCTCATCATATTTAAAGCGGGTTATCTTGAATCGCTCACCGCTCTTTTCGAGCAACGCAACCCCTTCTCCTTTCGTAGCAATCCAGATATTTCCATGCGAATCCTGCATAATGTGGTAAGCCACTCCCACAAAAGGTGTACCGGTTCGGGCTATCGCTCCGTTTTCGTTCAAATAACCCAGGTATTCCATCTTGTGAGTATAGATTTCAATTTCTCCATCCCGCTTTCCCATCCAGATACGGTGCTCACTGTCTTCAAACAGTGCACGGACCCGATTGGCATTCAGGTCATACCCGCGTCCACCCTGCGGATAGACTTTGAATTGACCTTCGGAAATAGTTATTTTCTCCAGCCCTTTTGAATGCGTACACAGCCACAAGTTCCCCTGTTTATCCAATAGCATGGAATGCAGTTTATTGGAAAAACGCCAATCGGGAGAATCCGGGTCGTTATAAAAAGGAAGCAACTTATCCTGCTCCCGGTCATACCATGACAGGCCTCCGCCTTGCGGATGCACCCACACGTTTCCATTGGAATCTTCACAGATATGGAACTTCGGATAAGAGCGGTCGGCTCCGCGCGGTTCCACCCGCATCTTTTCTTTCCTAAAGACTCCGGTCGAAGGGTTGAAGCGACAGACTTCTCCCCATTCCGTCATTTCAAACCAAATTTCCCGGCTTCCTACAAATACGGAGCGGAAAGCATCCGAAGGGAATTCAGGACAATTGGATTGATTATAAATCCGGCTTTCACCGGTGGCCGGATGGTAGAGAATAAGTCCTTTACGAGCCGTCGTAATGAATAAATTATCTCCCTTTATTTCATTCATAGCCACCACCCTGTCTTTTATCGGGAATTCTTTCAGATGGAAGATTTCATCCTTTAAGGAATAACACCATACACGTCCTTTATCCGACCCGAAATAGACTTCATCGCCTACGCTGCAACAGGAATAAAAAGCTTGCAGGGAACGGTCTTTGCTCGATTTATCCCGCACAAAATACTTCATCGGTTCCTCTTCCCCCTCCACTACTTTTATCAGTCCGTTATGGGTAAGTAACCATTCCTGATTTTTGGGGTCACAAAACACATCGTATACACGGGCAGGATTCTCACCGCGCGCATGGGTGGCATACATCCGTGTGGTAATGGTAAAATCCTTTGGATTCGTCTTTACCCGAATCGCCCCTTCCGTATTCAGAATCAACCACACCACCCCATTAGGCAATACCTTGATGGAAGCACATCGCCTCCCTTCTTCCATCCCTTCTGCCGGAACTTGCTCGAATGTTTCGGTCTTCTGGTCGAACCGGAATACCTTATCATCATAAGTCTGCACCCAAATATAGTCATAGAGGTCAATCTTCAGCAGGTCGATGCGGTTATTAGCCAACCCCACCTTATTTTCCGTACTCGATTTATATACTTTGAAATTATATCCATTAAAACGGTTGATTCCATCCCAAGTAGAGAACCACAGGAATCCGTTATGGTCCTGTTCCATACTCATGATGGAACTTTGAGACAATCCATCCTCTGTTGAATAATGTGTAAAGAAGCAGGGAGGCTGGGCATGCGCATAAAAAAGAATTAATGAGAAGAATAGGTATAAAAAGTGTCTTTTCATTTTGTCTAGTCTAGTGTAATCTGTGTGGTAAATATACAAAAAACATAAATAAATTCAAAATTCAGGCTTCTAAAAACAAAGGAACCGTTCTAAAACAGGACTGGTTTTTCCTGATAAAAGAAGACACAAGTTGTTATTTATTTCAATGTCTACTTATCGTAGGCATAAAGAATGAACAAGGAAACGCCATATAGGCCTATTTTCGTCAAGACTTATCAGGTATTAGACTTTATGTAATCAACTAAATTCAGGCTATTACATTATTACAATCTTGACCATAAGTTATTCCCTATGATGCCACGCCTATGGCACACTTGTGACAGACAGCTTGGCACACTTGTGACAGAAGCGTTGGCACAGTTGTGACAGACGGCTTGGCACAGTTGTGACACAAGTATTGGCATTGTTGTGCCACAAGCTTGGCAAAAACCGTTATATAAGTCTAGCTAACACAGTTCGAACTAGCAAGCACAAATGTCCTATACAGGTAGAAGCAAATGGAGAAGAATACCCAAAGCGCATTACGACCGAACAGCTCTGCATACCGGCCTCTCAAAGCGGATTGGCAGCCAAGTGCAATAAAAAAAACAGTTCCACTCCGGACGTATCCGAAGTGGAACCCAAAAACAGAAAGATTAAAACACTCTTACTTACCTAGACTAACCCTATAGAACTACTTTTCAAAATAACGCACTAATTTCATCATATTATCAATATAGTCCTTCATCGAAATACACATCTCCCCCGTGGTACAGGGATAAGGAGAGGTATCGTGTTCATCGCCGACAAACGTACTGACATATTTCGTTTCGTCGCTGGCTCCGGAAACCGTATAGGGTTTGTATGGATTGGAGGTAGACTTCAAGGGCGTCAACCAACAACCCTCTTTCGTCAACGAATTGACCAATTCCTGCGCTACACTTTCCGACACATTGTCTTGTCCGCGCAAACGGGTATAATATTTAGGCAACGGCACCAAATGGTCCTGCAACAAAGGCGACTCCTTTGTCAACTCCGACACCGGAAGATTCTTTACTTCCTCATATTGGCGTCGCAATTCACTCGGATTCACAAATGTGGCCGAACTATAATGCGCGATTGTATTCTCCAGCTCTTGATTGATATAGTACATCCCGTTCTTCACATTCGTCCCTTTACGATGTACATACAGCGGTTTCCCGTCATCAGGGTCTATAAAACGGGGAACCAAGATTTCCTCCGGATTAGTAGACTGGCGTTTCCATTTCTTCACTTCCGATTCCGGCAATTTCATCGATTCCAGGAAACGAATGGCGGCAGGGATGCCGGACAAGAAACGCGTGTCAGCCGTCAGTTTATAATAATCCAGCATTAAATGAATGAGCCTGACTGTTGTTCCGGTGTTTACACTGCGCGGTTCATACGAACGGGCATGCGCCGGTTTCAAATCGTCGACTGTATACTGGTCGGCCCAACCCGCGTACGGCTCTCCCTGTTGAAGCGAAATCATGAGATACATGGCGCGCATAATCGGCTCTTTAATTCCTTGCAACCCCATCGACTGGTAGCATTGAATCAGAAACTCCGTCGCATCGGGAATCACATCATCATTTAAAGTGATAAAAGAAGAGTAATCGGCCTTTCCCTGAAAAGGATGGTCGTACATCAACGGATAACGCTGCGGCCATCCACCCACCGGATATTGGCTTTCCAATACAAACCGGATACACTTCTCCAAGGCCGGACGGAAAGTGGGGTCGTTCTTTTCTACATACATACGTAACAAGAACTTGGCAGCTTCCATCGTCCCGGCATCATCATAGGTGGCATTACCGTAATAATGTTGGAACTCTTCCAAACGCCAGCCGTTTTTACCGACCGTATCATACCACTCTTTCAATGAATTCTCACCGGCAAAATCAAATACATAATTCCAGCCGCCGCATTCCAGCTGTCCCCAAATCAGCGCATTAGCCACCTTCTTTGCCGCATCATAATAGTACTCATCTCCTGTGGCATGATACACATCGAGCAATAAATGCCCCACGGAAGGAGTGCCCGGAGGCTGAATCCAAACCATCGTTCTCTTTGCCTCCATCTCGCCCCATGAGCGGGACATATCCGGCAAATAGTTCCAAACGAAACCGCCCTTATAGCTCACCTTATCCATCATGAATTGCGTAGCGGTCTTCATGGTTTTCAATACTTGCTCATCCAGTTTTTTACGAGTCTGAGCCATACCCGGACAGACTATACTTACTACACACAGAGCCAGAAGAATCTTTCCCCATTTCTTTCTTAATATGTTTTCCATCGTAACAATAATGTTTTTAGATTTAAGTTTAACGTTCACGATAAAGGCAAAATAACGCATTTCTGCGTGCTTCGGATTGTAATATTTGACTTTTTCTTCGTAAATTTTAATCAAGAGAGAGCATCTTCCACAGATATTGCCTATATTTGAAAAACCTTTTTAAACACGTAGATTTCTAAAGCAAAATACTATGAATAAAAAATTGAGAAACATGTTACTTGTTTGTGCCTTAGTGGCTCCGTTTACCATACAAAGCGGCTATGCACAAGAACAAGTAAAAAAAGAAGATTCTAAAAATTGTCCAAAAGAAAAGATTATGAGAACAGGAAGTGAAAACTTTATTTTTGCGAAAGACCAGGAATGGCAGCCGGCAGGCGAAGGTGTAGTCCGTCAAATTATGGGATACGACGGACAGATTATGATGGTAAAGGTAAAATTTGAAAAAGGGGCTGTCGGCACTCTTCACCACCATTACCACTCTCAAGCAACCTACGTAGAAAGTGGAAAGTTTGAATTCACCATTAAAGGAGAGAAGAAAATTGTTTCCGCCGGCGATGCTCTTTATAAGGAACCCGATGCCGTACACGGTTGTGTTTGTCTGGAAGCAGGCATGCTGATAGACTGCTTTACTCCGATGCGCGAAGATTTCTTAAAGAAATAAGAATCAGTATTTCACTGATGCAAAATCCCCTTATTCCAATCTTATTATCTGAATATAATAAGGAGGAATAAGGGGATTTTTATGTCTCTACTTATGGGTTAGAAAGCTAATCACAACAAACTAATCGACATAACGAATAGGACATCCGCTTACACGTATCAAATCGGGCAAATCGTAATATTTCAGTACTCCATACAGCACATTCGAATACATCTCTTTCTGCATCGGCTTTACTATAAAATCAGTCCACGTTTTTACACTCTGCGATAGTTCCACCTCCTTTATCCGATTGTCCAAATAGGCGGCATGAATGACAGCCGGTCCGCAGATACCATTAGCAACCACCTTTACCGGACGGCCTTTCAACTCTTGGTATTCCGAGCAGAAATCGAGCATTGTTAAAATATCCACCACCCGTTGTCCCATGATAGGACGGCCTATGTGCATACTGACCATCGCATTGCGGTATTCCCGATTCCAATACTTAGAATCTGAGTAGATAGCCGGGTCGGTGGTTTCACCTATACCCCGCAAGTCGGCCAACAGAAGTATATTCTTTTCAGCCAAAGCCGCCTTTATATGAGCCGGGTCGCTTAAATAGGCGCCCTTTCCTTCGTCTTGGAAGCGCAACACTACAGGAGAATCAGCCGCTACTCCGGCAGGGATAATCAACACACAAGGGACTGGCATCTCTCCGTTCCGTATCAATTGGAATTTATATTGTTCGTACCCCTGCATAGAAGCATGTCCGGTAGGTTCTATCCGTATTTTTGTAGCAGGAAGATTCTTCAAACCCAGCAACTCCAATACTTTGGCTTGCACGGTTTCTCTTCCTTCAGCAAGAAATGCCTTGCGCTGCGACTCCCATTTCTGCACCAGTCCGGCACATTCATCCATCGTACTTACCGCACCGGGCAAAGATACATTCACTTGTCCCTTCGAGGTACAAAGCACATCCGCCAACTGGAAGCGTTCTTTGGGCGTCTCCTTTACCGGAGACTTATCATTCTTCAACCAAAGCTTAAACCAGCTTACCAGTTTTTGCCTCTTCTCGGCTCCCAACCCATGGCCGGTCTCCACCGTCAGCATATCCACCTTTTCGGGTACTCCCAAGGCTTTGTAACTTTGTTTCAGCTCGGCATATCCCTGTAAAGCGCCCCATAAATCAACAAAATCATATTTACCACTCAATATCAATAAAGGCCGAGGCGCCATCATCAAAGCAAAATCAGGAACTTCCAACTGTTCGCGCCCCTCATAGGGAATATGCTGGCAACCGTCCGAAGGTCCTTGTAGTTCGAGCGTACGTTCGCGGGTAGAGAAGAAACTGCAAATAGCTGCCACCTTTACGCGCGGGTCTAATCCTACATAGTAGGCCGTTTGGGTTCCTCCGCCGGAAGAACCGTAGACCCCGATATGCTCGGCGTCAATGTCGGAACGGGTCAACAGATAATCCAAAGCGCGGGAATTATCCCAATATTCCTGTGCCGCCAGACTTGTACCCACCAAATTGAATCCTGCATTTAATAAGGTATGCTCCGTTGTTGCTCTCGGTGCAATGGATTTACCTTCTTCATTTAACAGTTGCATACGTTCGCCCTGTCCGATAGGGTCGACCACCAATACAGCAATGCCATTGGCTGCCAAAGCTATAGCCGCAGTGGAGAAAGGGCCTTTTCCATTCGGCCCATGTCCGCACAGTTCCAAGGTAGCAGGCACCGGAGCAGATACATTCTCCGGCATATATAAGTTGGCCGTTACATAACGTCCCGGATTGCTTTCAAAAATAATCTTCTCGATATGATAACCGGTACCTTGCACCTTCCCTACTACTTGCGCTTTTAAATCGCCCTTTTCGGGAAAGTCTCCTACAATCTTCAAATACCGTTCCTTACAACCGTCCAGATACTTCTGCATCTCTGCTGCCGAAGTAAAGGCTTTATGGATAGCCGTTTGTCTGTCGGCATACTGTTGATGCACATCCCGCATGAGATATGAATTATAAGCGGTACTTTGGCTCCAAGGCAATGCTCTGAACTCATTCTGTGCAACCGCTCCACCTATACCGCTCAAAAGGAACAGGCTTGCACACCATACTCGAATATTTATTTTCTTTTTCATAAAAATCTATATTTAATGGAGAATTGAAAATGAAAGAAGTGAGAAAATGGAAAGTAATAAGCAGTGAGAAACTGCGAGTGAAAAAGCGACGAATTGCATAACCAGTATACTTCGTGCTTCATTCCGCTTCTTATTCACTTCTTTCATTTTCAATTTTCAACTTTCAATTTTCAATTAAATAACTAATCATCGGACAGCGAGCTCCAGCTCCTTCCGGTTATCACCTGCCGTCTTTACGTATAAACGCTTGTGCGTTTCGTCGTAGAACCAGCCTACCTGCGTCTCTGTTTCCACTATCGACGAAAGTTGAGGCAGCAGTTTACCGTTTTCCGTTACACGCTGAGGAAATTTCAGCAAATATGCTTTTACACGGTAAGTATGACGGGCCGGTTCGTATTTCCCTACCGGACGAGAAGCTGTAAATGTCCACTCGTCGCTCTTCAATACACTGGTAAAACGGGTCAATGCAGACACTTCCTTCTCATAATCCATCGATATGCCATCGTCCTCATACAACTCAAACGAAGAGGTTCCGGAAGGATAAACGTCCAGCGTCAACACCTCCACAGGATGTTCGTCTACCCATTGCATGGCCGGTTGCATAGGAATAATGGCGCCGGCTTTGATGTAGATAGGAAGCACATCTAATGGAGTAAGGAAAGATTTATACTGACGTCCCTCATACCGTTCGCCGGTCTCATAATCGAACCATTCGCCACCGGGGAAATAAACATGCTGGCTCAAAGCGCCTTTCGTCGTAACGGGACAAACCATCATCCAAGGGCCAAACATATATTGCCGGCTCAGTTGATAGGTATTCTCATCCTGCGGATAATCCATCACCAACGGAGTCATCATCGGACGAGCCGTTTTGTGCAACTGGTACGCATTGCTATAAATATAAGGTATCAGCTCATAACGCAAACGGTCGTACTTTATGAAGTTAGCCAATGCTTCCGGACCGTATGTCCACGGTTCATGGTAACGAGGATGGTCCATACCGAACACCATCGCAATAGGAGAAAACATGCCGAACTGCACCCAACGGGTATAAAGTTCCGTATCATACGGAGAATACTGTTCGAAACCGCCCATGCAATGTGTCCAATTGCCCACACCGCTCATGCCGATATTCAATCCGGCACGTATGACCGGCTCAAACCATTGCCATTCGCTGCCCCAGTCGCCTGCCCAGATATAGGGATAACGCTGAATGCCGGCATAGCCCTCACGGGTATGAGTCAAGCCTCTCATATTATTATATTCCTGGAATTTGCGATACGGCGCTTCGGCATACGCCAACGGATAAATATTATGAAGTTCTTTCAGATTCATCGTTCCGCCTACATCGGTCTTCACAAACTTGGCTCCGATGGAAGCAACCTTCATCACACCGTTGTTCCACCACCAGTCTACCGCTTCCGGTTTAAAGAAGTCCACCAAGCCTTCATACCGGGCTCCCGGATAGAGCACATTCCCCTGTTCCCGGGCCTTGTCCAATAGCTTATAAGCCGGACCATTATCGAGAATAGAACGGATATGAAGCCCCACCATCTGTACATGCTGTGCATAGCAGCTATCGAACATCGCCTTCGGATTCTTAAATGTTTCACGCCACTCAAAACAGCAACCGCCGTTACCAAAAGTAGTAAACAGTCGCCAAGTGGAATCCAACCAAAGGATATCAAAAGGAACTCCTTCCTCACGCAAGCGTTTACACAGGGCGGGAGGATATTTGTCGGAAGTCATCTGTTCGTTCTTCCACGTACCTCCGGCATAAGTTCCTACATGCAATCCCATGGCAAAACGGGGAAGCATCGGCGATTTTCCCGTCAAATCCGTATAGCGGTCAATCATTGTATAAAAGTCAGGACCATAGATAAAGTAATAATCCAAATCACCTCCAAATGCCTTAAACGAGTAAGAGTCGCGGTTATCCCAACCCATATCCCACTCCGTGGCAAACGGAGTATGAAAGAAGATGCCATATCCTTTGGTACTCATCATAAAAGGTACCGGACAATAATTGGCACGCAAAATGTCTTTTCCTCCTACAGCCGGCTTCGCTCCCCGCCCTAGCTCTACGTTCAGATAGACTTTACGTCCTCGTTGGTCCATAAAATCCATACGTTCTCCAAAGCCGAAGAAATGCTCGTCCGGTTGCAACACCGCCTTTGTTTTCACGGAATCTTCATACACACGCTGTTCTTCCAATTCCTTATATAATACCTGACCCTTCTTATCCGAAACCGTCAGCCCGAAAGGATGCTTCTTAGCACTAACAACTAACTTACCGGTAGTGATAAGCCACTCGTCCCCACGCTCTTCCACCTGATAATTGACGGGTGAGAAGTCGTATTGACGAACCATCCATTGTTCATTTTCGGGAAACTCCGCATTTCTACTATACCGTACGCGGAACATATCCTCTGTACAGAATTCCAATTTTACCTTTCCTTCGGGTAATGTTAACAACAAATTGTTTCCTTGTTTTTGGAAAGAAAGTTCTACAGCCCCCATTTCCAGGCCATACAAACATAAAAAGAGATAGAATATGAGCTTTTTCATAGTATATAAATATATCATTTGCTTAGCTATTAGAATCTAAAAAAGGCAACAATAAAGGCATCCAATCATAATGCTCAACATACGTTTAAAACAGAGTTTACCCTCTATTTCCGGGCTAAAGTTACTGAAATTTATTGTTTCACAGATATTTCAGCTTAAAAAAAGAGGAAGCCATTCTATTACTCATGACTTCCCCTTTCTTTTACATCTCTAAATTAATTTCGAAATACGATTATTCTTGTCTGAAACCATAACCATTCGTGTATCCACCGGTCTTCACAGCATTGGCTGTAAACGGCCACAGGTAGATTGGCGCACTTTCATAATCATAGTTGTAGAACAAATATAGATAATATTCATCCGCATTTTTAACCAAAGCAGTTCCCCAATCTACTTTCGTATATCCATCAGCCTCTAAAGCGGCCGCCTCTGCGCCATTCGGATCGATATGTTTAAACAAACCTTTGATAGCCAAGTTAGTAGCCGGAGTAGAACTGCCATATTTCATCCCTTCTTCTTCCCAACTATCTTTCTGACCACGCCATCCCGGATAAAGTACCGGGTCATCTTCCTTCCCTTCAGGACATTGAGCCGTTAGACGATGGCCGTATAATGTTTTGGCATCTACCATCTTTGTCCATACATACGAAGAGATTACATTGCCGTTCTCAAATTCATAATAGCCTTTGCTTTCCAGTCCATCCAACATCTTCTTGGTCAACTCTTTCACCCGTTTCACAGCGTCGGCAATGTAACCGGTACGAATCAATGTCCAACGGCGGTCGCCTTCACCGGCAAATTCAAAGCCACGTTCTTCTACCACAGCCCTCAACACACTTCCGCAAGAAGCAATAAACTCATCTGTGTTGGCTTTTCCATCCGGGAACGAACGTTCGCGAACAATTTTCAGATACTGTCTGGCAGGTCCATCCTCTCCTAAAGCCGCGCAAGCCTCTGCATAACCCAAATACATTTCGGCCATACGCATATACGGGCCATTGATACCTGATTTACGCTGAGCTGCTACCCAAGTAGTTTTCTGACGGTTCTCATCCCATTTATTTAAGGAGATACCACCACCGTCGGATTTTGAATTCGGAGTAAAAGGAATCAAAGTTTCGGTTCCTTTACCTGTGCTACCCGTTACACAGCAAGATACATCACGCCGCATATCTTTCGGGTCGAAAAGTCCGTAGTAGAACGCAGGATTAATACGGCCCTGGCCATAAGATTTACAAGGATAATTATCAAATTTACCCGCATCTTTACTACCACCACTTGAAGGACGACCAAACGAATAAGGACGGGAGTCGTTCGGACCACCTTGTTGCTGCGGATATTCGTAAATAGATTCATCCGCATATTGTGCATCGTCTTCGTGCATCTGCTCAAAGAAGTATTGATAAGGATTGCCATAAACACGTCCGCTTTCAGCCGAACGAGGGTCGGTTGTATAGAACTTGGCTGAGCCCGGATTATCAATTGCTTTCTTAAAATAGGTCTGAGCTATCGTGTACAGATTCCGCCAATCGCTACGACGACCATATACGGCATTCTGAGCGTTGGCATTAGGCTTACCTTTGGTTTCAAAGGTCAACACCGTACCATTACCACTCTTATAGAAGTCTGCACCCAAATCCGCACGGCGGGTTTGATAACCTGCCGCATCCATAGCCATACGTCCAATCAATCCGTCGACATAGGTCTTTGAGAAATAGTTTTTACTGGTACCTGACAAACCGGGGATTGAGCCTACCGGATACATCAACGGTTCTACCTTCTGCAATTGGTCCAAACAGATATCGTAGATAGAATCACGCGGAGACAAACCTTTAGCCGGTACACCATAAACAAGACTGAACGGTACGTCCCCCCAGAAGTGAAGTAGCTCACGATATACCGAGGCACGCATCGCCACTGCCTCACCATACATCTGGCTTATTTCCGAGGGCTGGGTTGCATTGGTTATGATTTCATCAAAATTAGGTAATTCCTGTATCGCCGTAATTACAGCATTAACCCGTCCTATGGCATCATAAGCACTCGACCAACGCGCCTCACTATTATCATTATTCACAATTGCATACTTACTGGTAAAATCACCATTCTGATAAAAGCATTCCGGATTATGACGATATGTTTGATTTGCAAAAGGCTCAGGGTGCCGTTCAATATCCGAACCGGTTACTTCCGAACCATAAAACTGTCCATCACCAAAAGCCACATTCGAAGCAAAGGAACGCCAAGCTTCATAAGCACCATCCATCGCCGAACGGGTCAAACCACTATTAGAGAAGATAAAGTCGCCATCCACTACAGAAGGGGAACTCGTCTCCAGAAAATCACCACAGGAGGTAGCAGTCAGCAATCCCGCCGCTACACAAACTATTGAATATATTTTTTTTCTTTTCATAACTGTAAGTCTCTTTTTCTATTAAAATGCCAAATTAATACCAAACGTATAGGTTCTTGCTTTCGGATAAGAGCAATAATCATAGTATGGTGTAGGGAAGCCATCGGTCTTTCCGTCTGTTGCCGTATTGACATCCGGGTCGAGACCGGAATATCCGCTTAAACAGAATAAATTGCTACCCGTAAAGTATACACGGCAATTCGAAACACCGACTTTCTTCGTCCACTCTTTCGGCAAGGTCCAACCTAATGTCAAGGTATTCAAGCGCAAATAAGAAGCATCTTCAACAAATTCGGAAGAAACGATTCCATATTCAGAATAGGGTAACGCATGTTTCGCATTCACATTCAGTGCACGTAACGCATCCGGTTCGGTTACTACAAACAAATCACCCTTGGCATCCACATCATAGATTTTGAAGCAATCCTTCACAAAAGCCAAGCGGTTGGAACCGAACGACGTATCTTTATTACCCATCACAGCATACATGGAATTGGCATTGTACACGTCGCCTCCAATCTGATAGGTGAAGTTTACACCAAAATCGAAATTCTTGTAATGACCGCTAATATTAAAACCACCGGTATGTTTCGGCATCGTCTTTCCAATAATTGTTTTATCATCATCATCCACTGCGTTATCATCATTCAGATTCTCAAACTTCATCATGCCCGGGAAAGCGGTCTGCCCCTCCGGACGTTTGAAGTTATTCGCTCCTGCATAATTCACAATCGACTTGATATCAGGCACACCCGTTTTCAATGTCCAAACACCATCAGCATAGTTAAAATCATCTACAGTATAATAGCCGGCCGATTTAAATCCTTGAATCAAACCTACCGGATTGTCTTTACGAATGATGTAGTCGTAATTAGGTACACGCATGGAAGAACCCCAACCGGTATGTACATCCGCCATGGCATTATCATTCAACTTATCAATATTGTTCTGATTAAAGTTATAAGTGATTCCGAAATTTAAATTGAAATCTTTCGTACGAATCAAATCCGCGCCTAAAGCAAGTTCAAATCCTTTGTTAGAGGTCTGACCTACATTCTGAAACTGATAAGCATATCCAGCCGAGGCATCTACCGGTATTTTCATCAAGATATCTTTGGTTGTATTCCAATATACGTCCAAACTACCATGAAGACGATTGTTCCAGAATCCGAAATCAACACCCAAGTTACGGGATACGGTTGTTTCCCATTTCAAATCAGGATTCGGCTGCATATCACCCGGTTTATAGATAGGAACGGACACGCCGTCTACCGTTACCGTACTCGGTACCCAGGTACCTTTCCATAAAGAAGCATCGATATTATCCGAACCGGAAGTACCGTAAGATAAGCGCAACTTTAAATTATCCAACCAATCTTTGGCATTTTCCATAAAGTTTTCATCAGATATACGCCAAGCAATAGCTGCTGCCGGAAAATATCCCCAATGGTGATTCGGGGCAAACTTGGAAGAACCGTCGGCACGGAACGTAGCCGTTAACAGATACTTGCCTTTATACGAATAATTACCACGGCCGAACCAAGAATTGGTATGGGTAGGAGTACCTATTGTATTACTGAAATTATCTTTTCCCAAAGAAGGAGTCGTCATATTAATCTGCCCAAAAGCATCACTCATGGTAAAGCCGTCAGGATAGCCGAAACCATTCATAACCGATTTGTTCGATTTGGAAGAAAGCACCTCGTTACCAGCCAAGAAAGAGAGACTATGCGCTTCGCCCAAGCCTTGTACTTCATAGTTCAAAGTGGTAGCCCAACGAACTCCGTAACCATCACTCTTCGTCAATTTCGCTTCACTGTAGCTTCCGGCATACTTACCATCGTTCCAATACTGTTCTTCGCCCCAGTTACGAGATAAGGAAAGCTCCGATTTAGCCGTCAATCCCTTAATGATTTTCCAGGTGATACCCGTCTTTGCACGCAAACGTTGTCTATTGGAAACGTTCTGATAGCTGTCAATCTGGTCCATTGGGCTCAAACTTTCACTGACATTGGAACTACCCATACCCAAATCGGTCGCATCATTACTACCTAACGGATTATCAATCGGACGATACCGATAAGCCGAAGTAGCAATACCGAAATCGCGTCCCTCCACTTCTGTTTCAGAATAACGAACATCGAAATCAACATTCAAATCCTTATTAATCTGTTGGACCAATTTCAAATTGGCATTCCAACGTTTGTAGCCCGACTGGATACGGGTTCCTTTATCATCGGTATAGTTAACGGATGCATAATATTTTGTTTTATCCGTACCTCCTGAAAGAGAAACGTCATGATTCCATGCACCGGCCGTTTTCATCACATCATTTACGTAATTATGAGACTTTACACCACTATATTCGTTCAAATGGTTACCATACTTAGAACCCAAACCATAATAACGGGCTACGCCATCTCCATAAGAGTCACCGTAAGCTGTTGCATACGACCAGTTCCAAAGAACAAAATCATAAGCATCCATTACATCCAAGGTTTCAGGAGTTTCCTTTATTTGGTAATACATATTGTATTTTACCGTAGCTTTTCCTTCCTTACCCCCTTTGGTAGTTACTAAAATAACGCCGTTTGCACCACGCGCACCATAAATAGCCGTAGAAGCAGCATCTTTCAGCACATCAATGCTTTCAATGTTATCAGCAGGAATATCGTCAATACCGCTTACCTGCACACCATCTACAATAAACAATGGGTTGTTAGACTGCGTGATGGAACCTCCACCACGAATACGGATAGACATGCCTGCACCCGGACGACCATCCTGTGAAGTAACACTTACGCCTGGAAGTATACCTTGCAAAGCCTGCGCCACGTTAGTAACTGGGTTGGCCGCCAATTTCTCACCGGTAACGGATGCAACGGAACCTGTCAAGTCACGTCTCTTAACCGTACCATAACCAATAACAACCACTTCATCCAAAGTCTTGTTATCTTCCTCTAAAACGATAGTTAAATTTTTGCCGGCTTTCACCTCTTTACTAAGATATCCGATATAAGACACCAGGAGTGTCGCATTATTCGGAACGCCTGAAATAGAAAAGTTACCATCGAAATCTGTGATTGTGCCGTTGGTTGTACCTTTCACCAGCACATTGACACCAATCATCGGTTCACCACTCTTGTCTT
>ERZ791796.1167-NODE-1167-length-18118-cov-4.082046_pt1 | contig 18118 bp, 13 predicted proteins | sample MGYA00510311_ERZ791796 | MGnify/ENA primary metagenome ERZ791796 (study PRJEB30046, sample SAMN00792042) | human gut metagenome | study: EMG produced TPA metagenomics assembly of the A metagenome-wide association study of gut microbiota in type 2...
CCAGTAATGGGTTAAGTGATAACAGGTGTCTGGAAATATAGGGGCAAATCCAGTACCGAAGATAACCATTAATGGCAATACGGTGACGTGGTCGAATCTTGAGCAGGGGATGGGGTCATATATTTATACATTCTGGGGGTGAGTTGTATGTATGGTTTAAGCATTACGAAACCAGATGGCAGCTTGTGGATAAGCCCGGGGTTTACGCCTCAGTGTCTGATCAATAAGGGAACTATTCCGGCGACTGAGAAGGCTTTTTTTAAAACATCAATCCCGTCAGGAAAAAGTTGTTTTTTCTTTATCAGAACAGAGAAAAAGGCCGATGTCATGTACACACATGAACAGATTGATGGATATCATGCCTTAAGGCTTCATCAAATTGTCAGGGGAACGAATCCTGGTGTTACGACTGTTTATGCTTTTGCGAATATGGTTACTCAACCTTCTGAGTATGGTATTGCCATGTATAACCCGTCGGGTGAGATGATTTACCATGGCGAAATGATGCTGCTTGACGCGAAATTAATACCAGTTGATATCAAGTTTGAGAAGGATCTTGGATATCCATGCGCAATTATGCCTGCACTGGTTGGGTATTATAACTGGCAGCGTACACCTTATGACCGACCGATTTACACCACATCAACGGGGGCTACAGGAAATAAAATATATTCCTGTGAGCATTATTCCGGTCGTGCAACATGGGATATTCGGAAGCCGTATATAGATAAAGTGTTGGTCATTAATTCATCAATGTATGACTGATATGCCTGTCAGTATGAATATTAAGTAATAAAACTAAATTCATCTTAGATAATACGGGGTTATTTTATTATAGGAAAAGTCTAAAAATGAAACATACCAGAATTATTTTTGCGTGCACAACTTTTGTGATGAGTTTTGTAGCAGCCCCTGCCTGTGCAGCACAAGGTGACAGTACAGTTTCTTTCGGATACGCTCATCTTCAGCTCTCTGGACTGAACAATTTTGTTAAGGATTTAAGTCTTTATAATCTTGATACTTTTAACCGTTTTACAAACAGACACTACTTCAATTCAGGCGAATATGCAGATGCTTCTGTCCGGGGGCATGATGGCAAAGGCAAATCTCCTCAGGGGATGAGCATCAGGTATCGTTATGAGATAACGGATGAGATTGGTGTTATAACATCTTTTACATGGGCGCGTTCTATGACTAATGCGCAGGCATTTATTGATATTAACCCAGGAGATGAATCCAGAGAGGTTAAAAATCCGGCAGCTTCAGCGAGAACTGATATCAGGGCTAATTACTGGAGTCTACTATCCGGTCCTTCGTGGCGGTTTAACGAATACCTCAGTGTGTATGCAATGGCTGGTATGGGGGGTGCAAAAGTCACCACTGACTTGAAAATTAACGACAATCTTAATCATGGTGCCGGTAGTTTTTCTGAAAGCAAGAGTACTAAAAAAACAGCACTTGCATGGGCTGCTGGTGCACAATTTAACCTGAATGAAAGTGTTGCTATGGATGTCGCGTATGAAAGCTCCGGATCCGGTGACTGGCGCACGAGTGGGGTTATTGTAGGCATTGGCCTGAAATTCTGAGTAATACCCGACAACATGTCATAACCCGCTGTGATAGCGGGTTTTTTGTTGCCCGTGCAGGGCAAAAATCGTAGATTATGCGCGGGTGCCTTTCGGCTGATGGCTGGAAGGTGAACCTGAAGGCCTGATGTGGAAAGGCCCCGAGTCAACTTTAATGTTAACCCGAGGCCCTAACCATCATACCTTAAGCAAGTAGAAGGTTAGCGCCTCTCCACTCAGGAGGCAAGCGCTATGTCGCAAAAATCGCTCATCACCGTCACAATTTGTATGACGGTGATCTTCACCATCTGGATGTTACACGGCTCGTTGTGTGAGTTCCGGCTGAATTTGTGGGGAGCGGAGTTTGCGGCGTTCTTACAGTGTAAGCAGTAGGAAAACCGCGACGGGGACGAAAGTCCCCGTCAACTGGTTGCTGAGGTTCAGCCGATATGGCACCCGTTTCTGGTGAGAGAATGGACGACACAATTCTCCGGTATATGCAGCGTGTTGTGAGAAATTCCCGCAACCCTGAATTTATGAATGAAGTTAAAGACGCCTGCCTTAAAAAGCAGGCATTTTGCTTTGAGGCACCGGATGGTTTTCTGGTGCTGCGTTCTGTGCTCAGTGACGACGGTATCCCTTATGTTCTGGTGTTGCTGGGTGTGTGTACGGGGAGTGCCGGTGTTGAGCGTTATCTGCCGGAGGTGAAGACATTAACCCGTCTGGCTGGCGGACGCTGGGCTGAATTCCACACGGCAAGGCGGGGATTTATCCGGCTGGGAAAACGTCTGGGCTTTGAGCGAATGCCGGATGATGAGGATGGCTTCATGGTGTTCAGGATAGCGGTCTGACTGCCACTGTATTCATTATCGTGTGTAAACCAATTGCAATTCACATTCTGACCCTGCCCCGGCAGGGTTTTTTGTTATCCAGGGGGCCATAATGGGCGGAAAAAAAGGCGGTGGTGATACCAAAGTAAAACCAACAGCAGCGCAAATAGCACAGGAAGAAGTGGCCTGGAAAGGGTGGCAGGATTATCAAAAAATCCTCCGCCCGGCTGAAGATAACTTCATGGAAAAGGTCGATGACCTGAACAGTGAGCAGCAGTACGACAATATTGCTGGCACCACAAATCTGGGGTATCAGAAACAGTTTGGCGAAGCACGGAAGGAGCTGGCGGGTAATCTTGCTCAGTCCGGTGTTGACCCGTCCAGTGGTCGCTTTAACGCGGTAATGAATGCGAACCAGAGTGATCAGGTAACCGGGCAGATTGACACAACCACACGGGGGCAGGTATCGCAGGCAGATAAGTATGTTGCCGGGCTACAGGATGTTGCGGCTCTCGGTTCCGGTCAGAAGGCAGATGCGTTACAGAGTTTTAACTCCTTGGCTGACAGCAGTCTGGCAAAAGCCAAATCGGATGCACAGGCGGCGTTTACGAAACAACAGGGGCGAGCTTCTCTTGTTGGCGCTGGTCTGGGAGCTGTAGGTGCGTACGCGATGCATAAGGCTGGCGGTAACGGAGGTGGTGGCGGCGCTAAAACGCCAGGCACCGGCGCTAATGCTATTCAGCATCAGGCTCAGAACTGGAGACTGTAATTATGGAGTATGGCAAATACGAAACTCTCGCAAGGGCTGGTTATTCAGGCGCAGCCCGCCCACAGGGTGACTGGCAGACATCCGCCGCGCTGACACGCCAGCAATACGACGACTGGCGAACCAGATATTTGCCCCGCGTGGCAAGGCTGGCTGACCTTGGTGAGAACAACAGCCTGATGAATGCACAGCTTGCCCGGGTAGGTGGCCTTGCCACTTCCAGTCTCCGTACAGCGCAGATGGCACAGGATAACCAGATGGCGAGATACGGGGTAAACCGTCCGGATAATCCCAACAGTAACACGCTGGGTTTACGTAATGCACTGGCAATTGCTGGCGCGAAAAATGGTATACGGGAAGCAGAGCAGGATCGCCAGATGAACATACTGACTGGTGCTTCTGCACCTGCAAGACAGCAACTGAGTGTTGGTGGACAACTGGTGTCAGGGTAAGGGGAACGATATGGGATACGGTTTACTGGATATTGCGAATCAGTCACGTCGAGAGGCATTACAGGGAATAAGTGACGCCGACAGGCGACGTGAAGAAATTGAGGCTGCTAACAAGCAGATGGCGGCGCAACAGAAAGCGCAGAACAAGCAGAATATCGGTACGGGCATTGGTACGGGGGCGGCTATGGGCGCTGCCGTTGGTGGTCTCCCCGGTGCGGCTATTGGTGCTGTCATAGGTGGTCTTGCTGGCTCGTTGTTTTAAGGAGTGGTGAATGAGCGGATTTGCACAGGGGTTACTTGCCGGATTCAGCACGGTTGACCAGGCAATGACCCGTCGTAAGGAGCTTGGTTTGCGAGAAGCACAGCTTGCTCAGCAACAGAAAAATAACGAGCGAGATTTTGAGTTTGCGCAGTCGCAGTTTGAACATAATAAAAACGTTGATCAGCGTGACTTTGATTACAAAGCCAAAGTTGATGACCGTGATTATGCGCTTAAAGAACGTGAATTTAACGCCAACCAGAATTACCGGAATGCGTCGCTGGGTATGGAGCAGCAGCGACTCCGGATGCAGAAATACAACCAGCGATGGCTTGAGTATAACGATATGCTGGCGCGCGATCAGCCTGTGATGGCGGCGCTTGGAAAGGCTGTGGATGCTGGCGATCGGGATGCAGCAATGCGTCTTTACGGCCAGTTGTCAGAGGGTAATCCGCTGAGGCTGATGGCGAATGATGGCTATGTAGCGAAAGCGGGTCAGGCCGTGAACAACCTGCAAAAAATCTTTGATGACAAGCCGGACAGGGCTATCGCTTCACTTAATACGCCGGAGAATCTTGATGTCCTTTCCGGGGTGTTTGGCCCGGAACTGCAACAGCGTATTGGCATGCCCGATTCAACCGGGAAAAAGACGATAAAAGAGGCCAGGATTGGCAGTATCGTACCGGCGCAGCAGGAAGGGTACGTACTTATTGGCCTTGATCTCACATACAGCGATGGCTCCACCGCGCATAAACCTGTAACAGAATACGGCAGTGCACATCCTGATGATCAAACCGTGCTGGCGGTGCCTGTTGATAAGGCTGTTGAGCTTGTCAGGGATCGCAGTAAATTCGCGGAAATTTCGAAAAATTTCGGCTATTTCACGCCGAAGCAGCAGGGACTTTCTCTGGCGAAACTTCAGGAAGGAGCCAGCAGTGTAGCGGCGGAAGCGATCAAGAACGGCGGGAATGCTCAGGCGGCGGTGGATGAGTATTACGCTGCAACTGGTTCACCGCAACATCAGCAGAAAATTCAGCAGCAAAAAATTCAACAAGGGATTACCAGTTGGGCGGGTGATGATCCGGATAAGCAGGCATTCGCCAGAGAAGTTGCTTCCCGTCAGCCAGAAATGCTGGAGCCTCAGAATCAGAAATTGCTGGAGAACGGGTATGCGAATTTTCTCCGTATTCAAAAGGCCAGGGGGGAACAGGCCAGAGATGATAGTGCGGCCTCTGCATCTGAGTTTATCCGTGGTCTGAAACAGAATTACGCGCAGTAATTCACCATTCCCGTTAATACTATTTCCTGATACCCGGTCATTGTGCCGGGTTTTTTTATGGAGTCTGTATGGCTTATTCCGATGAACAGCGCCCTGAAGCGCAATTTGGCAACCAGAACCGCAACAGCCTGAACATTCAGCAGCCGGGCGAGACTGACCGCTATGATGCGTTTTTCTCCGATCCCAATCGCTGGAAGGACAACAGCACGTCGTTCAGCCTGGGCGATGTATTGCCAACTATGGGGAAAGGTGTCGCCCAGTCCGTCCGGGGGGCAGGGGAAATGGCCCGTGGACTCGGTGATGCGATGATTCAGAGCCCGGTAAAAACAGGGGCGCGTATTTTAAATGAGTTCAGCCGTATGGGGCTGCCGGGAGTCGCAACTGTTCAGGATATTTTTGTCGGTGGCAGCAAGGGGGCGGATGAGGTCATCGACACTCTGCCTGATGGAAAAAATGCGGTTACTGATATTGTCGGTAAAGGTCTGAAGGTCACAGGCAAGGCAGTCAGTGGCGGCGCTAAAGCCTCGGATGAATGGCTGACTGGCAAGATGTCGCCGGGGGCGCAGCGGGCGCTGAATACACCGATGACTGAAGGATATGATGATTCTGCGGTCTGGGTGGCGAAGGGCGTAAACCTGATTGGTGCCCTTGTACCTGATATGGTTGCAGGCGGTGTGACTAAAAAGCTGGGTGAAGTCACTCTGCGAAAAGTGCTGACCGCCGGGCTGGAGAAAAAATACATTGCGGCAGGGATGCAGCCGGAAAGAGCTACCGCACTGGCAGCAGAAGCTGTCGATAAAAAAATGCCGGATTTATTCCAGGCAGGCCTGATCACCCATTCCTCAGCCAGCGCACAGGGGCAGAGTGCAATGGCAGCAGCAGACTCTGTTCTTAACGCGGATTACTCTGAGCTGGCGAAGTCCCCGAAATTTCAGCAGACGTTTTTGTCAATTGATGCAGATCCGCAGCACGCACAGCTTACTGATCGCCAGAAAATGGATCTGGCAAAAGAGCGTGTTGCCGATGAGGTGCGCGCGCAGCTGGCAACAGATCCTGAATTGCTGGCTGTGAATGCCATGGCGGCAAAACTGGGCGATGCTCAGTTGCTTAATCTGGCGATGCGGGGCACGGCGAAGACCGTTAAAAGCGGCATTGTCAGAAATGCCACGGAACAGGGGACGATTAATGCGGCGCAGGGTGGCTATTCACGCTATCAGGAAAACACGGCATTGCGTGAGACCGCCGGAATGGATGTGTCACCGGGGGAGGGCGTGGCTGACGCAACGATCGAAGGTGCAGCCCTTGGTGCTGCGATGGGGGCACCATTCGGTGCGGTTGCCGGATATCGTGGCAGACGTCATGCCGCAGAAGAAACCGCCATGCGTGAGGCTGAAAGCGTTCCTCAGGACGAATCGGCTCCGCAACCCGAACCGGTTGATCCGGTGGCACAGCATCGTGAATCCATGCAGGGGATGAATCGCGAGCAGCTTCTGGAACAGTATGCTGATGCGGATATGGCACATGAGGAAGACACGTCTGCCGTTCATCGCCGGGAAGCCGCCAGCCAGCTGTTGAATGAACTGGATGAACAGGCGAAGCGACAGGCGGTAATGGATGAGCTGAAGGCGAAGCCGCGCCCTGAACTGCTTGAGGAATACCGAAAACTCAGCCTGAAGGAAGGGCGTACTGATACTGAAGAGCAGCAGTTACAGGCTATCCGTGATGTGCTTCGCCCTCAGCAGGAGGCCAGACCGGAGGCACAGCCACAGCCGGAAAATGCGGATGATGGCGACGGGAGTATTTACCCGACGGTGCGGTTCCGCGATCCGGATGAAGTTCGTATTGAAATTAACGGGAGTGGTGCGTCCAGACCAGCAGAACGCATTGAAAAGGTGCGTCCGGACAACCGTTATTTCACGGATGAAAAAAGTGCTCTGGGGAGCGACGTTTTCCGCAATGCCAGCGCCACCGGCCTGAAACCGTCCGTAGTGAAGAAAGGCGAGAATCAGTATGCCGTTGAAATGGATAATCCTGCGTTCTCTGAAGATGTGGCAACGGAGACCATTAACACTCTGGCTGACGGAGAGCGTATTACTGATGCTGATCCGATGGAACAGCCCGCGTTCATGCGTGACCCGCGATTCCGTGGTTTTACGGGGGATGATACAGAAGTGCAGGCCCGTCTTGCCCGTGGCAACGCGCCGACGGCGGAAGAACTGGTGCATTCCCAGATGGCTGAAGGTGATGCCGGTCCGACAGCACAGGAGTTAACTGAGCGTCCGCGTCTGCCCGCCCCCGGCGATATTCATCCCGGACAGGGATATCCGTTACCGGGAGAGGTGGCGCGTACGCCGGATGAGAATCAGGCCGGACGTGGTGGTCGTTTTACCACAACCGGTGAGGTTAAGGGCCAGAGTTTCCAGAAAGGACGTGCTCCGGCACCGGAAAACGCCGCTGGTCGCCAGGGGGAAATACTGGAGGGCGAAACAGTTCGTCGTGGTCTGCCGTCACCGGATGAGCAGAACGCCACAGCGCTGGTACGTGAAGGTCTACCGGCTCCGGACATTACACACAATGTCCGTATGCCTCAGCCTGATCAGCTTCCCCGAACTGTTCGTAACTCATTGCCTGAGCTCGCACAGCAGGCAGAAGTACGTCGACAGGCCGGAGGAAATCGTGACATCCCGCAGCCTGAGACAATCGCACCTGAATCTGAAACAACTGTCTCTACTGACAGGGAAGCTACTGTGCGCGGAGGTGAAGTCAGGGGCAAAAAAATTGAAGACTTTGGCGAGGAAATTAAAGGGGCAGCCAAACACCGTTATGCACAGCTTGCTGAAACACTGGGTAAAACGCTGGAAGACAGGGATTATGCCACGCAGCCGCTGAGCAAACTGTTCCCGAAACCGGACTACGCAAAACTGGCGAGCGAAGGGGCTGATGCTGACACCCTGGCAATGATAGCGCTGTATCGTAGCGATATTCCGGCGAAGACGAAACACAATACGGCTGGCTGGGGGGAGAGCGTAAAAAAAGTACGACACAGTGTATCGGAAATGCTGAACGGAACGGTCAGCGCGAAACGCCTCGCAGAATGGATGGAAGGCAGAATGCCCTCCCGTTACGCGGATACCTGGCAACTGTTACGCACTCTGCCACCCTCACAGATGGACAAGGCTTCTGCTTATCGGGTGGTATCGGGTGTGTATCAGGCGGCAGGAGGGAAGCGTTACGATCCGCCACAGAAACTTTATTCACTGCGCAATAAGGACAATAAGGGGACTAACCTCTTTTTCTCGGAAAGCAGGGATGAATTACTGACAAAGGCGAAAGTCTGGTTTGCAGAGCTGGAGGAAAAGTCACAGGCGAAAGGAGATGAAAAAACGGCACCGTCACCGGATGACAAAATCCGCTTTGACGTTTACCGGAATACCCGCAGTGGCGATATTTTTATCGCTTATGGCAAAAACAAAATGCGGGTGAGAGGTGGCTTTAAGTCAGCCAGTGATGCGCGTAAGTACATTGATTCACATCGTGATGAGCTTGTTCGTCATGTGAAGGAGATGCGGGAGATTTCGCGTGAGGAGCAGCGTAACGCCACCAACCGCGATCGTACCGGACCAGAACGCCGCAAGGGGGATGTTTCGCCGGAGCAGTTCAGTGATGCGTTTGGTTTTCGTGGTGTGCAGTTTGGTAATTATGTGGAAGGTCCGCGTCGTCAGGCTGATTTGAACCGGGCTTATGACTCGCTGCATGACCTGGCTGATGTGCTGAACGTGCCGACAAAAGCGCTTTCTCTGAACGGTCGTCTTGGGCTTGCTTTTGGTGCCCGTGGTAAGGGTAAGGCGGCGGCACACTATGAGCCGGGTGAGGTGGCAATCAACCTGACAAAAGGTAACGGACCGGGGGCGCTGGCCCACGAATGGTTCCATTCACTGGATAATTATTTTGGTCGTTATGATGTTTCCACTGACGGGAAGATCACGTCAGGTGGCGACTATATGACGGAAGCACAGCGTGCCGGGCGCGTATTTAAAGACGGCAGATATGTTGATGCGGAATATCCGGTACGTCAGGAGGTTTACGACGCGTTTAAAGGCGTGATGAAAGCGATCAACAGCAGTGACATGCCGCGTCGTTCAGCGCTTCTCGATGAGGTGCGCTCAAAACCGTACTGGTCAACGGATGTTGAAATGGCGGCGCGTGCCTTTGAGCGTTATGTTCAGGATAAAGCGCGTACGGCTGGCGTGGAGAATGATTATCTGGTCAATATCCGTAAGGCACCTGAGCACAACACAGATAACACCTGGGCTTATCCGACGAATGCGGAACTGGATGGCGGTATTCGTGATGCATTCGATCACCTGTTCAGTACGCTGAAAACCCGTGAGACGGACAAGGGCGTTGCGTTTTATTCCCGTAAGGGCGTGACCCGCACACCTGAAGGCAATCTCATTTCGGATGTTAACCGCAGTGCGGAAGCCAAAGGCAGCCCGGTCCCGCAGGTTGAAGCGGTTGCCCGTGGCGTGATGAGTGGCATTAAGGACAGTGACCTGAAGGTCCGCGTGGTGAAGTCACAGAAAGAGGCTGAAGCGCTGGCGGGTGAATCGTTCGACGGTTACGGCAGGGTGCATGCGTTCTATCGTCCGGATAAACGTGAAATTGTCCTGGTGGCGGATAACATTCCTGACGGGCGGACCGTTCGCGAGAAGCTGCGTCACGAGATTATCCACCATGCAATGGAGCATGTAGTCACGCCAGCGGAATATCAGACGATTATTAAGACCGTGCTGAAAACCCGTGACAGTGATAACGCCACCATCCGTGAAGCCTGGCGTAAGGTTGATGCGTCTTATGGTAAGGAATCACCGGAAGTGCAGGCGGGTGAATTTCTGGCACATATGGCGGAGAAACAGCCGAATAAATTTGTGGCGGCGTGGGAGCGTGTTGTTGCCCTGGTCAAAGGGGTACTGCGTCGCACGGGGTTACTGAAGCCGACAGAGCTGAACGATATCAGACTTGTTCGCGAAACTATTCGCACGTTAGGCCAGCGTGTGCGGGAAGGTTACACGCCGCGTGAGGATGGCGCTGGCGCATCGTCTCAGTACTCCCGTAGCGGTAAGCCTGATCCGTTCAAAGTGCCGGAAGGTGAGGGCGAGCGTTATCGTGATGACCTTGCCAGAATGATGAAGTCTCTGCGCTCAACGGATTTAACGGTAAACATCGGGCGTACGCCGCCGGTATTGCGTCACCTTGGCGCACCAGATTTGCCGCTGGTTATCTCCCGCGACACTGTGCGTAAGGCCACCAATGGTGTGAAACATGTGGTGCCGATGGATGTTATCGAGAGACTACCGGAACTGATGCACGATCCGGATGCAATTTACCACTCAGCGACAGAAAGAAATGCGGTTGTGATGCTGCTTGATGCCGTGGATAAAAATGGTGATCCGGTGGTGTCAGCGGTACACATGAAGGCTGTCCGGTCGCGTCTGGAAATCAACAAGGTAGCTTCTGTTTACGGTACAGAAAATGGAAAAAAACTGAAGAGTATGGAAATGACCGGGTTAACGTTGTACCGGAGAGAAAAATTAAGCCGCGATAACCTTCTGCACAGAGGGCTCCAATTGCCCAAAGGGGAACATTCTTATCGCGGCTCTGCGGATAAAATACTCTATCCTGAAGATATTCGAAAGGGGCCGCATTACTCCCGTACCAGCAGTCTGACACCGGAAGAGACAATTGCATCGCGTTTTGTGCGCCAGATGCAGGATAAATTCCAGGTGCTGAAAGCTGTTCAGGAGAATATCCGTAAAACTGGCGGAAAAATAGACGACAGTAACAACGCTTATATGGCGGAAGAACTCTTCCACGGGAAGGCGGAAAACGACCTGAACGTGATGAAGGAGCGCTATGTTCAGCCGCTGGCTAAATTACTGGCGGACTACAAAATTGCGCAGGCCGATCTGGATGAGTACCTCTACGCCCGTCACGCGCCGGAACGTAACGCGCATATCGCGAAAATCAACCCGAAAATGCCGGACGGCGGTTCGGGGATGACCAACGCGGAAGCGGCGGAAATCATGCAGCGTGTGCGTAACAGTGGCAAACAGGCACAGTATGACCGTCTGGCAGGGATTGTTGACGATATGCTGGCCCGTCGCCGTGAGCTTATCCGTGAGGCCGGACTGGAAGAGAGCGGTGTGGTGGATGCCTGGCAGAACGCCTACCGTTACTACGTTCCTCTGAAAGGCCAGGATGTTGACGGTGTGGTGTCACTGCCCCGTACAGGTAAAGGCTTCACTATCGGCGGACGTGAAAGCAGGCAGGCCATGGGGCGTGCATCCCGCGCACAGTCTCCGTCCACTCAGGCGATACAGGACTTGAGCGAATCGCTGATCCGCAATCGCAAAAATGAAGTAGGTAACGCCTTCCTGAAACTGGTACAGGATAATCCAGACAAGGATTACTGGCAGGTATTCACCAATGAGCGACCGGACACCATGCGTGCGATTGCAGAGCGTGTTGTTCCGGAAACCGGTGAAACCCGTCACGAAGTTGTCGAACGTCCTGTACCGATGGCAATGATGGCAGACCGGTACTTCACCACCAAAAAGAACGGCAAAACGTACTACATCAAACTCCATGATCCGCGCCTGATGCGTGCGATGAAGAATATGGGACCGGAAACCAGTAACGCCGTAATCCGCACGCTGGGGAAAGTTAACCGCTTCCTGGCAACGGTGAACACGTCGTATAACCCGGAATTCCTGGTCAGTAACTTCATCCGTGACGTGCAGACGGCGGTGATGAACCTGAAGGCGGAGCAGGGAAGGAGCGACGGTAAACTGAAAGGGCTGGATAACTTATCCGCCCTGGCTGTGGTGAAAGACAGCCGGTCTGCCATGTCTGCCGTATACGCCAGTCTGCGTGGTAAAACCCTCACGGGCAACGGTGCGCAGTGGCAGAAGGTGTGGAAAGAGTTTGTTGAGGACGGAGGTAAAACCGGCTGGTTTAACATGGGTGACCTTGAAGGCCAGCAGAAGGAAATGGATCGCCTTGTATCGCTGGCGAAGGGAGGATGGAAAGGCCAGAGTATCGGTGCATGGCATTCGTTCCTGAACCTGGTCGAGGATGCCAACGGCGCGGTTGAAAACGCTCTGCGTCTTTCTGCCTATAAACACGCCCGTGATGCCGGTTTGTCACGCCAGCAGGCGGCATCTCTTGCCAAAAACATGACGGTGAACTTTAACCGTCGTGGTGAGCAGGGAGCGCTGATGAACTCGCTGTATATGTTTGCCAACGCCAGCATTCAGGGGACCGCAAACCTGGTGAGAACGCTCGGACATCTTAATGGCGACGGGCCGTTACCGGAGCGCCTTCGCTGGAAGAATCTCAATGTACCGCAGAAAATCGCGCTTGCAGCTGTGGGAGCGGGTTATCTGCTTGGCTCGCTTAACCGCAGTGTTGCGGGGGAGGATGATGACGGGGTTAACTGGTATGACAAGGTGCCGTCTCATGTGAAAGAGCGTAACCTCGTCATTATGAAATCGGTGTTCGGGGGCAAGGCCGGAGAGTACTGGAGTATTCCTCTGCCTTACGGGTACAACGTTTTCTTCCTGCTCGGGCATACTGCTGAAGGTGTGGCAGCGGGCGACCTGACTGCTTCACGTGCTGCCGGTAATGTTGTCGGTGGTATCCTGGGGGCATTCAGTCCTGTGGGCAGTGAAACGTCGGAAACACTGTCCGGGGCATTGCTGAAAAATGCAGCGCCGACCATTCTGCGTCCGTTTGCGAACCTTGCCATGAATGAAAACTTCATGGGGGCGCAGATTTACCAGGAGAACATGCCATTTGGCACACCGAAACCGGACAGCCAGCTGGGCAGACGTTCAACGCCTGAGGCGTACAAGGCGTTTGCATCCTGGCTGAATGCGTTCTCAGGTGGCAGCCAGTATCGTCCCGGCGCGGTGGATATCACACCGGAATCGCTGAAATTCTGGATTGACTATATCTCCGGAGGGACAGGGCGCTTCATTTCCAAAACCACAGATGCGGCGGTGAAATCGCTGAACGGTATTGATATACCGGAGCAGCAGGTGCCCTTCCTGGGGAAAATTTCGGGTGAGGTGATGCCGTATGCAGACCAGCAGAAGATGTACGACCGGATGACAGAGGTTGCGCAGTATCACGCAGAGCTGAAGAGTCTGACCGGTGCAGAAAGAACGGCGTTCATTGACGAGAACAACGGAAAATTGTTGATGAACGGGCTTATGCAGGATACCCGGAAGAGACTGAAGGATTTGCGCAAACAGCGCGATGCCATTTATGCCGACAGTTCTCTCAGTCTGGCGCAGCAGGCGGCGATGGTGAAATCGGTAGAGCGGGATATGAAGGTTGCCGTGGATCGCTTTAACCGCGAGTACAACAAAAAAGTGGGAGTGGATTAACAGAAATGGCCCCGTACGGAAGTGCGGGGCTGATTAAGAAATAAACACACATTAACCTGTAATAACCGGAGCTATTAACATATAGTCAGAAAGAGTATTTCATGTGAGACAGAGAGCCGATTTATGTTTAATGAAGAAAAAGTTGCGTAAATGGCAGCGTATTTGCTGAAAAAACATGGCGGATCTATGCGTTTCATTAAGCTGATGTATCTCTCTGACCGCAAAGCAATGGAGTTGTATGGTTTTCCCATTAGTGGTGATCATTATTTCTCTATGAACAAAGGACCCGTTTTATCGCAGACATATTCTTTGGTTAAGGATGGAAGTGAAAACGAGTACAGTCCGTGGGAATCATGGATATCTGATGTAGCGGATCATAAGGTTGAAATGTGGCGTACATTTTCTTCTGTTGATGAGCTGGGGGAGTTATCGCCCGCAGAAATAGAGTCAATGGACATAATTTTTGGTCAATATGGAGGTTGGGATGCGTTCAGGCTTTGTGATGAAACTCACAGAATTTGCGGTGAGTGGCGCGATCCGCATGGTTCATCAATTCCAATCAGCCTTAAGAATATATTTATTGCTCTTGGAAAGTTGCCAGAAGCAGCAACAGTAATGGCGAATAGCATTAATGCGCAAAATAATCTTGATATATTATTAGGTGATCTGAGGTAGTCGGGATGATGTTCAGCCCTTATTTGTATTTACCGGGGAGGGAAGATGTTTAATTCCGATTCCCCGGCTCCACAGGCCTAACCTAACTTTATGTAACAGTCCATGCAGGGCTGAAATCTGCCTGCTGAAATAACTCCGTTAGCCCGCTAATCTGCTTTAACCTCAGAACTTCATCCTGGTCCATCCCCAGTTCTGTTCCGATACGTTCATCAGTCCAGCCAAGACGTGAAAGATCTCTGACAATATCAGACATTGAGGTTATCTGGTGTTTCCCCCTGGCTCTGTTATGTCGGATAGTCGCGGCAATACGTGAGGTTTGTCCCTTTCGGTCTGGATTAATACAGGTTACTGGTAGCCAGCCTTTCAGGCGTTTTCCAGTAACTGTTCTTCTACCTAGTAACTGCCTATGAAAACCATCCACCACCAGGTAATGGCTTGTTTCTTCCGAAACAACAATTGGTTGAGTAAAACCGTCTTTTTCCAGAGATTGTTTCAGTAATTTTTTTTCGCTTGGGGCCATGACATTGGGATTATAATCGTTAGCGACAATTTCATCCGCTTTTACCCACAGCACACAGTCCACTGGTTCTTGAGCAAAGGGGCTGATCTCATGGAGTACGCAGCGGAGATGGTTCAGGGCCTGTATGGTTTTCTCTTCAGATTGTTCCTGACTGAAGTACTGTCGAATCATCTTGCTCAGCACCTCCACCTCTGGTGTCACAGAATTCCCCATTCCTTCCTCCTTTCATTCATACGCTGCAGGTAACGTTCATAGTGCCGGGGTTTGTTGGGGCTGAAGGAGAGCGTTCGGCACCAGAAATCATTCTTTATGAGAGTCTTACAAATACGTCGCCAGGAGGGAACATCCCGGCAGCCCAGATCATTTTCCTGTTCATCCGGGATATCATCCGGGAATCCCCGGTTCTGATACCAGCGCAGGTAGACTGCTATCTTGTTGCGGTAGTGTTCAGCCGTTCTTTCCGGCATTACGTCCAGCAGGAAGAACGCATAGCTGCGCCAGGTATGATGGGATGGTTTTGACATCCGTTTACGCAGGGCAAAATAGGCCCCGCTTTCATTGGCATAAAGAGCCCCACTGGCAGCACCAGATACTCGTTCACACATCCGTGCCCAAGTTTCTGGCTCCAGAACATGATAAAGCCATAGTCCCTTACGCTGTTCCGGGCCAAAAGGCTCACAGACACGCATATTACGTAGAGGAATGCCTGCACGGTACATCAAATCATACAGAGGATTGTAGATTGCACAGGTTTTAGCGTTATATACCCAGATATCGTTGGTTTTCCAGTCATACAGCGGATACATGGTGTAGTAAAAACCTTCAGGTGACGCCGTGGTCCAGGGTTTATCATCTGCATATCTCAGTTTTCGTTGGGAAACCAGTCCCATAAATCTGTTAAGAGATTCATCCGCGCGGACTCCAGTCAGTATTGCCACGCTACATTGGTTACTTGCGAACCAGGAAGAAAAAGCTGGGACAAATTCTTCAAAAGTCATGGCGTAGCGGTAAAAGGGGAAATACGCCATATCAGTAATAGCATCTTCCGGTGGCTGTCGAACCCACTCTACACCGGGCTCCCAGCATATCCACTCAGGCTGAAACTGCGAGACACCATTTACTGTCGTCAGGGGAAGTGCAACCCAGTAAAAGGTATCTGTTACATCTTGGTACATCATCCGCATCTTCTGTATATGATCAATGGTGCATTGATACTGGGCTTCCCAGTCAATGAACAATACAGAAAAACGACGTTTCTTCCTGTAGGCCACTTCGGCTACAAGATGGAAAAGTACAGTGGAATCTTTACCGCCAGAAAAAGATAAACATACAGAAGAGAATGTTTCAAACAACCATTCAATGCGGTGAATGGCTGCTGACAAAACATCTTCTCCAGTTCTGATTTTTGTTATAGTTACCGGCATACAATCTGATAAAAATAGCGAGGGTTTGCATTTTACCTAGTAACGTTATGTAACTATTTTTTTGAATAAAGGCAATGAGATAATGATAAAAAATGTTTATCTAATGTACTGAGCTCTTCTCTTTATTGTATTAACTCTTCGATTTCAGCGGCGTTGTCGTTCAGGCATGAAAAAAGGAGCCGAAGCTCCTTTGGTTTCAGAATTCAAATTGTCTTGCCCGCAGGCTTTTCAGCATTGGCATGGCCCGCTGGATAACGGAACTTGACATGTCGAGACGTGTTACCTCCCTTAGTAGCGCGTCTCTGTTCTTCGTCACCATGTAGATGGTCTCAAACGCAATGTCATACAGCTTGTTCGTGTATGAGGAGTTCAGCTCTTTCATTATGGGGTACAGCTGCTTGCTAAGGTCCTGGGCTTTTTCCATCCAGAGTTGCATGTAGCAAAGGAGGATGATTTCCTCGGCGGTAAATTGTGGCTGTGATTCTGCTTGTACTGGCTGAATGTTGCGAAGTTTCTTTTCGCACTCGATGAAGTAGCGGCGGATCTGGCGGCCTTTTTCGTTTCGTTCAACCATCGCAAGCTCTTTGGCTGTGTCCAGGGTGAGGTGGTAGTCCTTGCGGCGGCGGCCTAGAGTTTTCGCCAAATTTGGCGAAAATAGAATGTAGTCTAAATTTTCTACGAATCCATACTCGTTTAGCCTGGCCCGTATCCAGTTAGAAAAATCTTTACCTACCTCTAAAAACCCATGCAAATCACGCGCGTTCACCAGAAGCGTAGGTTCATTTGAGATTGTACCTTCAAACACAGGGATGAGTTGAGTGGTCATGATGACCTCCTTTGGCTTTTTTCGAGAAATGCCACCACAAAATGTGGTGCCGGGAGGCTCGAAACGGCCCAAAAGATACCGCGGACTTATTCCCCTTGCGGGTGTTGTATTCGTCGCCCTCCCGACATGGATCGGGGATGTGACCGCACATTGTGCCATCACTGAATGACAGGCATAAAAAATCCAACACTGACGGGGTTGGCTTAATCCGCTTTTGGGAGGTTTTCGAGGTCTCGGCGCGGAGTATAGTCACTATTGGATGCTGTCGTCAACAGCGTGGTTACAATTCATTCCAAATGCGATAGTTTTTTATTTGCCATATTAAGCTATTGGAGACCCTGTATTTATCTGCAAGAACTGAATTTGGTATACTCATTTCATTAGCTCTTATAAATAGCACTTGCTCTTTAGTTAGTTTTGCTCGCCCATGTTTTTCATGACGTGCTTGGCGTTTTCGTTTCTGTCGATCAGCATTATTATCAAGGATTGTTCCTATTAGTAAATGCTTTGGATTACAACATGCAGGATTATCGCAAGAATGCCTGACAACCATGCCCGCAGGAATTTCTCCAATAAAAATTCGGTAAATTAACCTATGCGCGCCAGTTTTAATACGTTTACCCTTTGAGCCGATTAAAAGACGCCCATAACCAAAATCATCTTTTGGTAAAATATTTTCAATGCAATTGTCAAGAAAATTATTTAAAAGGTTTTTCATGAGAAGCCCGATATAAATAAAAAAGCCGCAAAGCTATCGGGTGCGGATGACCGCTTATTTGTTCAGTGCGGTCAATATGCGATAGCTCTGGCGGATTTGTCAAATCGTGCAGTAACATCCTTTTCTTCCTTGCCATTTCTCAATGATGACAAAGGGTGGATTCGGATTGGTATTGGGACAAAAGTGAGACACACAAAGCTTTGCATCGGCTTACAAAGCTTTGCATGTTTTTCAATGTTGGGACGTGTGAGCGCAGAAATGACGGGCTATCTAATTGATTTTAAACGATACGTAACCAACTTTAAAATCTTTGCACGCCAGTTCGCAGGTTTTACAGCCAGTACAGCGGCTGGA
>ERZ791796.1177-NODE-1177-length-17889-cov-8.600482_pt1 | contig 17889 bp, 10 predicted proteins | sample MGYA00510311_ERZ791796 | MGnify/ENA primary metagenome ERZ791796 (study PRJEB30046, sample SAMN00792042) | human gut metagenome | study: EMG produced TPA metagenomics assembly of the A metagenome-wide association study of gut microbiota in type 2...
GTCCAGTCCGTCGGCATACCCCATCGGCACGGTAGCCGTCACGCTGTCACGCGTCAGCTTCCCCGCCCGGCCGTAACCGACGGCTTCGCCCGCCGACAGGTGCTTGAGCTGCACGATACGGCTTTTGAGCGTCGAAACGGGCCGCAGCTCGTCGTTATGCTCGAAGCCGAAACCGTAAAGTCCCAACCCCAGACGGCACATGTCGAACTGCGCCTCGGGGAAACGCTCGATCGCCGCCGAATTGGCCGTATGGCGAAGCACCGGATAGGGAAGCGCCGCAGCCAGACGGCCGCTCATACGGTCGAAACGGGCGATCTGCTCCCGCGTATAACGATCCTCCTGGGGCATATCGGAACAGTTCAGGTGCGAAAAGATCGTAGCGACCTTCACCGACGGAGTTTCGCCCAGCGTTTCGGTCAGCCTCTCCAACTCCCCTTCCATAAAACCCAACCGGTGCATCCCCGTATCGAGCTTGATATGGATCGGGTAACTCTCCTCTCCGACCCGTTCGACGGCTTTCGAAAAAAACGCCAGCGAACGGAAATTGTATATTTCGGGCTCCAACCGGTGAGCGACCATCAGATCGAAACTACCCTCGTCGGCATTCAGAACGACGATCGGCATTCTAATTCCCCGCTCGCGGAGCAGCACCCCTTCGTCGGCGAAAGCTACGGCCAGGTAATTGACCCCCTGATGCTGGAGCATCTGGGCCACCTCGAAATCCCCGGCGCCGTAGCTGGCCGCCTTGACCATCGCCACGAGCCGCACTCCGGGACGGAGCCGCGCACGGAAATAATTCAGGTTGTGGATCATGGCATCGAGATCGACCTCCAATACCGTCGTATGGCTCTTGCGTTCGAGCGCATGACTCACCCGCTCGAAGCGGCTGTCGCGGCTGCCCTTGATGAGCACCACGCGCCCGGCCACATCGTCGCGGCGCAGGTTGCGCAACAGCTCGTCGGTCGTGCGGTAAAAGGCGCTGTCGCAGGCGAAATTCGCCCCGGCATTTCGAATACGGTCTCCCACGCCGATCAGACGGCTCACTCCGGCGGCGGCCACCAGGCGGGCCACTTCGCCGTAAAGCACTCCGTCCTCGACGCCGCTCTGCTCGATATCCGAAAGAATAAGTGTCATGGGACGGCCGGCGGCCATATTATGCAGGTAGTCGAGCGCAATGGAGAGGGAGTTGATGTCCGAATTGTAAGCGTCGTCGATCAGCAGCGAACCGTTGATTCCCTCCTTCAACTCGAGGCGCATCGCCACGGGCCGAATCCGGCCGAAATCGGGGTCGGGAAAGCCCATCACCCGACAGAACGCCCCGACCAACTGGGCATCGACACGCCCGGCCCCGCTCTCCAGAACCCCTGCGGGCAACTGCTCCGGCAGCGGATATTCCGCAGCGTCCTGCAACTGCCGGCCGCCGTATAACGTGCGGATCATCCGTTCGAGCAGGGAGGAGCCACCATGATAAATAATGGTTCGCGCTCCCTTCGCCAACACCAACTTTTCGGCACTCTTCTCCTCGAGCGAGGTGAAATTTTCCTGGTGCGCCTCGCCGATCGAAGTGAAAATCACCGTATCGGGGCGGATCATCCGCTCCAGACGCACCATCTCCCCGGGACAGGAGATCCCCGCTTCGATCAACGCCAACTCCTCGTCCCCTTCGATCATCAGCAGCGAGAGCGCCACGCCCAACTGCGAATTATAACTTTTCGGCGACCGGAAATATTTGACGCCGGCAGGAATCTGCTGGGCGATCCATTCCTTGACCACGGTCTTCCCGTTCGAACCCGTGATACCGACCACGCGCCCCTTGAACCGAGTCCGGTGATGGGCCGCAAGCTGTTGGAGGGCAGCGATGGCGCTCGGAACCACCACGCAGCCGCAACCGGCCGGAAGTTGCGTCTTCCGCTCCGCAAGAAATGCCTTCACATCCCGGCGAACCATCTCGCCAATAAAGGCGTGGGAGTCGTGATTGGTACCTTTCATGGCCACGAACAGCGGCTCCTCGCCGAACGAACAGTTGCGGCTGTCGGTAAGCACCCGTGCCACCGGCAAATCCTCCCCGATGAGTTCGCCCCCGCAAATGCGGGCGATTTCCGATAACATGTATTTCATGTCGTATCTTTCCTTTACATAACTGCCGTCAATCCATACGCAGAGTCACCACCGTAATCCCCGCTCCGCCCCGGTCGGCGTGTTCGTCCGCAGCCCGTTCGACCTCCGGCACCGTGCGCAGATAACGGCGGATCTCCTCCTTGAGCGCCCCCGTCCCCTTGCCGTGCAGGATCGTGACCGTACCGACGCCAACCATGATCGCGTCGTCGATAAAATCCCGCACCTCCTCCAATGCTTCGGCGGCACGCAGGCCCCGCACATCGATATGATCCTTGAAATTGAGCTTGCGGGCCGACACATCGACCGATACCACCGTGCGCGGCTGCACGGGCCTGGTCGCCTGCTTGAATTCGGCGCCCGAGATCACGACGAGCGAACTTCTATCCACCGTCGTAAGAATCTGTCCGAATGCCACCTGCGCCTTCCGGCCCTTGATCGAAAGCACCACGCCGGGAATGTCCTGCCCGGCGATCTTCACCTTCGAGCCGACCTCCGCCTCGCGGGGTTTCTCCGGCACGGCAGGCTGTGCGACCTCCGGAGTCTCGCCGGCCTGCTGTCTGCGCTCGGCACGACGCTGGCGGCGGCGTTCGAGTTTCTCCATTTCGCGGGCCACCCGTTCGTCGTGCGCCGCATCCGCTGCATCCGTCCTCTCCACCCTGTCCCGAAAATCGTTCAACTCCTTACGGGCCAACTGGGTAAGCTCCTTCTCGGCCTGCGCTTCGCGGATCGTCCGAATCGTATTCTCAATCTGACGGTTGGCGTCGGCGATCATCCGCTGCGCCTCCTCCTTGGCCTTTTTCAAGATTTCCGAGCGCTCCTGCCGGATGCGCGAAAGCTGGTCGGCATAGGTCTGTTCCAGCTCCTCGACCTTGCGGTCGGCGATCCGGATGCGGTCGCGCTTCTGCTCCCAGTAATGTTTGTCACGGGCGATTTCACGCAACTGTTTCTCGAGGTTGATATGATCGCTGCCGGCCTTTTCGCCCGCATCGCGGATAATATCCTCCGGCAACCCGATCTTGCGGGCGATCTCCACCGCGAACGAACTGCCCGGCTTGCCGATCTCGAGCCGAAACAGCGGCCGGATATTCTGCACGTCGAACATCATCGCTCCGTTGGCGATTCCCTCGGTGTTCGACGCATAATACTTAATGTTGGCATAGTGGGTCGTAATCACCCCGTAACAGCCTTTACTGCGGAGCCGTTCGAGGATCGACTCCGCGATCGCCCCGCCGATGATAGGCTCCGTACCCGAACCGAACTCGTCGATAAGCACCAGCGTCCGGTTCGAAGCTCCGGCGAGCATGTTCTTCATATTGAGCAGGTGCGACGAATAGGTCGAAAGATCGTCGTCGATCGACTGCTCGTCCCCGATGTCGATCATTAGGTTGCGGAACAGGGGCAGCTCCGAATTCTCCGATGCCGGAACCAGGAATCCGCACTGGAACATATATTGGATGATGCCCGTAGTTTTCAGACACACCGACTTGCCGCCGGCATTCGGCCCCGAAATCACCAGGATATGACGCCGTTTGTCGAGTTGCAGATCGAGCGGCACCACCTGCTTGCCCTGCGCCCGGAGCGTCTGCTGCAACAAGGGATGCCGCGCATTGCGCAGCACCAGCCGGTCGTCCGTCGAAACGATCGGCTTCACCGCTCCGTTGGCAACGGCCCAGCGGGCTTTGGCACGGATCATATCCAGATCCGAAAGATAGTCGCCAATCAGCGCGATCCGATCCGCTTCGGGGCGAATCGAGTCGGTGAAGGCCGAGAGGATCCGCACGATCTCGCGCCGCTCGGCGTACTCCAGCTCCTTGAGTTCGTTATTGATTTCGACGACCTCGACCGGCTCGACGTAGAAGGTCTTGCCCGTGGCCGATTCGTCGTGGATGAAACCCTGCAACTTGCGTTTATTGGCCGCTGCGACCGGAATCACCGCCCGGCCGTCGCGGATCGAGAGCATCGCGTCGGCCTCCACGATACCGGCTTTCTTGGCATTCGACAACACCTGCTGCAGGCGTTTGGCGGCCTGCCCCTCCCGCTCGCGGATCATCCGCCGGATCTGCTGCAACTCCGGCGAAGCGTCGTCCCGGATCTTGCCGTACTGATCGACGATACCGTCGATCGCCCGAACGATCTCCGGGAAAGCCTCGATCCCCCGGCTGCGGAGCCGCAGTTCGGGATATAGCTCCTCACCGCGCCCCAGGATAAAACCGGCGATCGCCCCCGCCGAAGCCAGCGCCCGGCGCAGCAACACGACCTCCTCGACTTCGAGGAAACTGCCTTCGATCTTCAGTTTGGAAAGGATATAATCGACATCGACGAACTCGTCGTCCGGAAAGTCCCGTTCCATCTCCAGCAGACGGCGCATCTCGTCCGCCAGCGCCAGCCGCCGCTCGACATCGGCCTGCGAAGTGCTGAATTGTTCGGCGCACAACCTTTCCCGGCCGCCGCGAATCGTACACAGCGCCGCGACCTGCTCACGCAGCCGGTCGAAACCGACTTTCTGTTCAAAGTTCGCCGGATAGATCATCGCACAGAGAAAACATTCGAAACTATCGGGCCGCTTTCAGGGCCTTGAGCGAATCGCGCCGGGCATGTTTCGCCTCTTTTTTCTGCTGCTTGCGGTCGGCCTTTTCGGGATCGCGGCCGAACAGCGAGAAATGGACGTAACGAGCAGGATGGGCCTGCAAGTTGGCCAGCAGCGACGCCAAGTTCGCAGTCGCCTCGTTGAGCGATTCGTACAGACGGGGATCGCTGACGAGCTGCCCGACAGTCCCCTCCCCGGCATTGACACGGGCCAAGATCGCATTGAGGTTCATCAGAGTCGAATCGAGCGCCCCGGCCAGATTCTCACGCTGTATTTGGTCGGTAAAATTGCTTAAATTCAGGATAATACTGTCCATACGCGGAGAGTTCTCGCCGAGCATCTCCGAAAAACGGGTCAAATTCGCTACGGCGCTCTCCAGATTCGCACGCTGCGACAGCAACATACCGTTTACGCTGCCCGTAATCGAATTCAGGTGCGACATCGTACCTTCGATATTCGCGGCGTTCTGCTCCATAATCAGATTCAGGTTATCCATCGTGCGGCTCAAATCCCCCACGACCTGCGACATCTTCTGCTTGAAAAATTCGAGTTCCGAACCCGCCATATCCATCAGGCCCTTGCTGCGGCTCGAACAGAGGGTGTCCCCGGATTGCAGGTAGGTCCCGGCATCGCCCAGAGCGATTTCGATCGCTTTGGCGCCCATGATGCTGTTGCTGTAGATCCGGGCTTCGGAATTGGACGGAATCCGGTATTTCCGCTGGATCGTCAGTTGAAGTACGACCTCGTTACCGATCGAAGGATCGAACGAAATATCCGTCACGGCTCCCACCTTCACGCCCCGGATCAGAATCGGCGAAGCGTTCTGCACGCCATCGACCTGGTCGTAAGCGGCATAATAGACCGCGTTGCGACTGAAGATGTCGAACCCCTTCAGAAAGCGGATACCCGCCCAGAGGGCGCCGATCATCAGCACGGCGAAAATGCCGATCTTAACTTCTCTTCTCATATACCTGTTTTTTTCGTTTTATTTACTGTACGATCCGGTCGCCCCGACAACTCACCACGAACGCATCGCGGAACTCCCTGCGCACCTCGGCCAACTTGGCTTCGGCCTGCTTGCGGGTATCGAAACGCCCCACACAATACTTATACCTGAACCGGCCGCCGGTAACGAACTCCGTGACTTTTCCCCGGTAACTTTTGAACTGCCGGTCCTTGGGCGGCACGCGCTTGGCGCTGGCGATCAACTGCACGGCATAAAACGTCTTCTCCTGTTTGGCTTTCCCGGTTTTGACACTACCCTTATCCGCTTTGTCCGAAGCGGCAGCCGGAGCCGGCTCCGCGACATCGGCATCGGCCTGTTCGTAAATAGCATCGTCATCGACAAGCAGCGTACCCCGTACGAAAGCGACGTAATCCTTCACCGCATCGCACAGCGCACGTGCGATTTGAGCCTGCCCCTTCGCCGAATTCATATAAGCGTACTCCTCCGAATTGGAAAGGAAACCTATCTCGGTCAGGATACCGGGCATATCGGTAGCGTAGAGCACTTTGAGCGGCTGTCGCTTCACACCGCGATTGTGCCGCCCGGACTTGACGTAATGTTTCTGCACCAGACGGGCCATCGCTTCGCTGTATTCACCATAGGTGAACTGCAGGTTCTGGATATAAGCCCGAACGATCGCCGCCGTCTTCTCGTTCGACATATCGAGCAGCTCCTCCTGGTTGTTATAATAGAGGGCCCGCTCGTTGGCGTTCTTCTCCAGCGGACTCTCACCCATAATCAGGGTCTCGACTCCCCGTGCCGACGCCGATGCCGCAGCATTGGTATGGATCGAAATGAACAGGTCGCCGCCCGCCTTGTTGGCGATATCGGCCCGAGCCTGCAAATCCTGGGTCAGACTTTCGGAAAACTGCTTGTCCGTCTTACGCGTGTAAACCACTTTCAACTGGGGGATCTCCTTCTCGATCAAGGCCCCGAGCTTCAGAGCGATCTGAAGGTTGAGATCTTTCTCATAAACGCCTCTGTAATGAGCTCCCGGAAACTTCGGCCCCCCGTGCCCGGCATCGATTACGACGACCCGCACGCCCTGTGCAATATTCTGCGCGGCAACTCCGTTGAAAGAGAGTGTCGCAATCAAAAACAGGGCAACAAGAAAAAGCGATTTCCGCATAGCAAAAGTGGCTGAAAATTTAACGGTTCTGAATTTTTTACCTATATTTGCCGGATGTTAAAACCCCCGCACTGAGGCCTTCGGAGCCATTTTCGGGCGGTTTTGCCGACTCGTCGGCAAAGGTATGATTTTTTTTGGAATTTTGGACAGGCTAAAGGCAAAATATATCTTCTCGGGAGCACTCCTGCTGCTCTTCCTGCTTCCGGTGCTCGGCATGGCGCTGCCGGGCGGAGTGCAGCATCCCGCGACACCCGAACGCCAAACACCGCCCGACAGCACTCCGACGCAAGCCGTACAAAAATCCCGCCGCGAAACCCGCCGGGAGATTCGGCGCCTTCAACGGGAAGCCGACCGCCCCCCGACCGCCGAAACACGTACGGAAGAGGAGCAGGATTCGCTTTTCGACACCAGGATCGACTCGATCTTCGGAGCGCCTCCCCTCTCGCCGATCGCCCCCGCCGACAGTACGGCTCCCACCGGCAACGACTCGCTGCTGCGCGATTCGTTGCGTCAGGACACGACCCAGCGCGATACGACCCGGAAAAAATCTTTCCTGGACGACATCATCAGCGGCAAAAACCAGGACTCGCTCTACTACGACGTACGCAACCGCACGGTCTATATCTACAACCAGGGTGATATCAACTACCAGAACATGAATCTCAAGGGAGATTTCATGCGGGTCAATATGGACGAAAAGATCATCTACGCCCACGGCAAGCGCGACACGATAGACGGCAAACCGACAGTTACCAACCCCACTTTCACCGAAGGAGCCGCCAATCCCTACACGATGGACACGATCACCTACAACATCGGCAGCAAAAAGGCGAAAATCAAAGGCGTGGCGACTCAGGAGGGCGACGGCTGGCTGATCGGCAACAACGTCAAAAAGATGGACGACAACACCATCCACATCCAGGACGGCAAATACACCACCTGCGACCAGACGGACCACCCCCACTTCTACCTGGCGATGACCAAGGCGAAGGTGATTCCCGGCAAGAAAGTGGTCACGGGTCCCGCCTACCTGGTCCTGGAAGACGTTCCCATCTACTTTCCGCTGCTGCCCGAGGGTTTCTTCCCGCTCAGTTCCGGCCCCAAGTCGGGTCTGCTGATGCCGACTTTCGGCGAGGAATCGACCAAGGGATTCTACATCCGTGACCTGGGCTACTACTTCACGCTCGGAGAGCACATGGACCTGGCCATCCGGGGCGGTATCTACACCCTCGGATCGTGGGAGGCATCCGCGATGTCGTGCTATATGAAGCGTTACAAGTACAACGGCACCCTGAATTTCAACTACTCGAACGTCCGTGTCGGCGACAAGGGCGAACCCGACTTCCTCCAGCAGAACAACTTCCAGCTCTACTGGCAGCATACGCAAGACCCCAAAGCCAATCCGGGATCGACCTTCTCCGCATCGGTCGATTTCCGTACCAGCGGCTACAACCGCTATTCGGCTACCAGCCTGAACGAAGCGCTCCAGACGCAGACAAGTTCGACGATCTCCTATTCGAAAAGCTGGCTCGGCACACCGTTCTCCCTTTCGGCCAACATGTCCGTTTCGCAGAACTCGCAGAGCGGAACGCTCTCGATCGCCCTGCCGAACGTCGTCTTCAACGTTTCGACCTTCTACCCCTTCAAACGCAAGGAGGCGATGGGCAAGCAGCGATGGTACGAAAAGATTTCGCTCCGCTACACCGGCAAGTTCAACAACAAGGCCAACGCCAAAGAGTCCGAAATCTTCACCAAGGAAACACTCCAGAACATGCAGTACGGCTTCGAGCATAGCATTCCCATCTCGGCGACGTACAACATCTTCAACTATATCAACTTCGGACCTACGATCAACTACACCGAAAAGTGGTATTTCAAAAAACAGGAGCAGGTTTGGAACCCGGTGCTGAACCGCATCGACAAACTCGACCCGGAGTACGGGTTCTACCGTCTGTACAACTACAACTTCAGCCTGCAGGCCTCGACGATCATCTATGGCCGCTACGAGGCCAAGAAGAAAACGCGCAAGATACAGGCGATCCGCCACACGATCACCCCGACGGTGAGCTTCTCCTACGCCCCCGACTTCTCCAAGCAGAAATACGGCTACGTAAAGACCGTGCAGAGCGATACGCTGGGTAATTTCAAGACCTACTCGCCTTTCGAAGGGAGCATCTTCGGCGTGCCCAGCTCCGGTCAGTCCATGGCCATCAACGCCTCGCTCTCGCAGACGCTCGAAATGAAGGTGCTCAGCAAACGCGATACCTCGGGTATGAAGAAGATCAAACTGATCGACGAACTCCGCATCGGACAGGTATCCTATAACTTCCTGGCCGACTCCATGGGACTTTCGAACATCCCCATTTCGCTGCGCACGACCGTTTTCCAAAATTTCGGCATCAATATCAACGCTACGCTCGACCCTTACCGGGTCACCCCGCAGGGCCAGCGTATCAACAAACTCTTTTTCCCGGGCCGTGTGGTATCGGCCAGCACTTCGTTCGGCTATACGTTCCAATCCCGCCAGGACAACTCCACCCCGGCGATCAACGACATCAACAGCGCCCCGGTCGATCCGGCCTACGCCAATCCTTTCTACGACCCTTACGGGCAAATGAACCCGGCCCTGCGACGGCAATACATGACCCAGGCCTACTACGACTTCTCGCTACCCTGGAACCTGGGATTCAACTATACGGTCAGCTACTCCGCATCACCGACCAACAACGGCACGACGGGCTACCAGAAAAACATCACCCAAACGCTCGGCATCAACGGCAGCGTTACGATCCTACCCAAGATGGGCATAACATTCCAAGGCGGTTACGACTTCCAGGCCAAGGAGCTGACTCCGGCCTCCATCACCATTTCGCGCGACCTGCACTGTTGGCAGATGTCGTTCGCATGGATTCCCTTCGGTCATTACCAGAGCTGGAGCTTCAACATCGGGGTCAAAGCCGCCTCCCTTGCCGACCTGAAGTACGACAAGAGCCAGAGCATGTTCGACAATTTATATTAAATTTCGGACGCTTTCGCGCATAATCCGCATCGAAATATGAAGATTCGATGAATTTTGGATTCTTTCTTGTTCCTTAATCGAATATTGTCTATATTTGTGGTAGCCCATTAACCGGGAAAGGATGTAAAAACTCTCAAACATATACCTCTATTACTATGGAAAGACACTACAAATCTACGGTTAAGGGGGGGGGAACTTCGTACTCCGCTCCTTCGATTGAGATCCTTAACATCTCGATCGAAAAAGGTTTTGCCAACAGCACCGTCCTGGACTATGGAGGATCGGGCGAAGCAGGCGGCAGCATCAATGACACCGATTACGGAGAGTACTAACAAACACATTGCACGACTATGAAAACTTTTTTCAAATCCATCTTGGCTGTTGCGGTGTGTGCATCTCTGTTCACAGCCTGCTCCAAAGACGACACGGTTTCCGACCCGTCGAACGGGCGCAAAGTAACCATGACGGTCTCCGCATCGTCAGAACTCGAATCGGCATCCGGTTCCCGTACGACGTATGATCCCCTGACGGGGAAAGTTTCGTGGAATGCGACCGGTGAATTCCTGCAAGTACTCGAAACGGCAGCTTCCACTACCGTATTTGCTACCTCGCAAGAGGGCGTGATAAGCGGCGACATTGCAAAATTCGCCGTAACGTTCCCCGCAAACGAGAACACCCCGCTCGTTTACAACGCGGTTTACCCCGCTTCGGCATGGGTTACCTCCAGCAATACGGACATCACCAACATGAAGGTCATCACTCCCACAGTCCAGCAGCCGACCGCTACGAGTTTCGATTCGAACGCGGACCTGCTGATCGCCAAATCGATCTCTGTGGAGAGTCAACCGACCGAACTGCAAATGAGTTTCGGCCGTGCCGTTGCCATCGGTAAGATGACGGTCAAAAACCTCGCATCGGAGGAGCCTGTCCTTGGCGTCGAATTCACGGCTCCAGATAAGAAGGTCACGGGCCGCAGCTATGTCGATATGACGGCAGGTACCATCAAGGAGTATGGCTATATTAACAATTTCGCCGATAACGTGACGTTGAACTACTCTTCGGAGATGAACATCACGGCCAATAGCGAAGCGGGCATGACGGCTTATTTCACCTGCTTCCCGTTCGAAGTGGCAACCGGTGAAACATTCACCGTTACCGTGACTACCGCAACGAAGATCTTCACCAAGACGATAACCGTTCAGGAGGGGCGGGCCCTGGCTTTCGCAGCAGGCGACAGTTCGACTTTCGCGGTCGATATGACCGACGCTGCGGAAGAGACAACCGAAACATTGAGCGGCGACTACGTCATCACGGCGACCCAATCCGAAATAACCTATGCAATGAGTTCTCTGGCTGACGGTTCTCGTTTGGCCCCCGTAGTGATTACACCGTCAAATCCCTACAAAACGGGTGATGAAACCCTCATTTGGACAATTACCAAATCGGGTGACAACTACACGATCAGTCAAGGCGAGAACTATCTCTCTTGGGAGAGCGACAACAGCGCTACGACCTCTACGACTCCTTATGAACTGGTAATTACCAAGAACAAGTCCGAAGGTACTTACCAAATCGCATCGGCAGCGACCCCTTCCCGTATTTTGGCGAAAAACGATCAAGCAGCTCTCGGTTTTGGATTCTATACCGGCAGTCAGACAAAAGATCTGACCCTAATCCCTGCCGAATACGTCAAGTTGCCTGAAATCACGTTGGATCAGACGACCCTGACACTGTCTTATAACGATACGGAAACTCACTATATCCCCGTTACGTTGAAGAACGCCGAAACGCAAGACGTTTCCGTCGCTATTTACGACGGCACTGAAGGAACCGAACAGCCGGACTGGATCACCACAGGTGATTACAACGGCAGCGAAAATCGCCTCGAAGTCGCAGCCACAGAAAATACGGTCGCAACACCTCGTACAGCACGCATCGTTCTTACCGCCACTACTTCACTGGGTACAGCCCAAGCGACGCTGACTGTTGAGCAGGCTGCTGCCGGCGCAAAGGCATGGGTTTCGGAAACTTTCGAAAACTATAAACCCGATGCAGGATCAGCCTACAACTCTAATGGAACTTTCAACGGTGTAACAACCGGGACTCCGGTATGGACCTACGTAAAATGTGGTAATCCGAACCAATCCAAAACCGACCGTACTACATTACGCACGGCAGGGATCACAGTTTCCAGCGAAACTTACCTCACGATAGGTAAGAACGGTTCATTGAGCGTAACAATCCCTGGCGGAATCACAGCACTCAAGTTCAACGCCTTGACAAGTTCGAAAGGCAGTGCAACCTTGACCGTAACAGCCGGAGGAGAAAGCGTAGGAACATTAAGTATAACCAAAAATTCAAAAAAAGTTTTCGAGCTCTCGGATATAGTATGCAACGGGCAGGACGCAACGATCAAGATCGAGCAAAACACGGAAAACCGTACTACTATCGGTGATTTCTCTTGGCAGCCTGAGTGAACAGGAGGCGGAGTTCCGACTCCAGACCCTACCCCGGGAATTGCCACACCGAGCGTAAGCGACATAACTTCGAGTACAGCGAAGGTTTCCAGTAGTCTGACCGACGCCGCTTACGCAACCGAGGTGCAGTTCTTCTATTCCGCAACGAACGGCAGCGACACGGGAAGTGTCGTTGCCTTCGTTTCCGGAAACGAAGCGACCGCCAACCTCTCCGATCTTCTGCCCGCAACGACGTACACGGTTTACGGCGTCGTAACGGCGACCAACGGCTCCACGCCGCAGAGTTCTTCGACAACCTTTACCACCGAAGGAGCACGGACGGATCATGCCGCCTGGTACGAGCTTCCGGCCCGCACGACAGCCGATGAGACGATCACGCAGACGGTTTATCCCGCCTCCGGATCGCAGCGCAACTACACGATGTACTACGACAAATCGACCTACACGGCTTACTGGGTAGCCTATCCGCTCGCAAAAGGACACATGGGAAACGGACGTTCCGACAAATGGCAGCGCAATCCCGGACTGGCCGAATCCGAACAGATCAACGTCTGGTCGAGCAGCTACGGGGTCAATCTCGGAGCTACCACATCGGACGGATATGACAGTTCGAAAGAGTTCTACGCCCGGGGGCACCAGATACCCAACGCCGACCGCAACGGTTCGGACGAATTGGTCGTACAGACCTATTACGCAACCAATTCCACGCCGCAGATTCAGAACAAATTCAACGGCGGTATTTGGCAGCAGCTCGAAAGCGGCGTCCGAAATATCGCTGCGACTACGGACACGGTATATGTGGTGACGGGCGCTATTCTCCAGACCGCAGGCAACCACGAAGCGATCACCTGGATCACACCGAAGTCGGACAGCAAACGATGCCCCGTACCGAACTATTACTACAAAGCGTTGTTGAAAGTCCGGCGCGACGCGTCGAACAAAGTGACGTCGGCCATGACGATCGGTTTCTGGATGGAACACAGGGAGTACTCGAACGATAGCTACACGAACTATGCGACTTCCGTCGCCGAGATCGAACGGCTCACCGGCTTCGATTTCTTCGCCAACCTGCCTGCCGACATTCAGGCCGCAGCGGAGCAAAATTCGAACTGGAACACATTCGCATCGTTCTAAACGGGCGAAAAGATCTCCGACACGACAAAACGACACGCATCGAATAGAATGATGCGTGTCGTTTTGCATTATCCATACATCCGAACGGCTTATTCTTCCGAAAAATAATTATCTTTACGAATCGGAAAATCGCCGAATCCGAAAACCGACACTCGAAGCGGATGCAACGAAGAGGCGGGAATATTCCGCCGCCTCCAAAGGAGGCAAACCGCAAATATCCGATCGACGAGGCCCGCGACTGCCCGCGAGGTCCCACCGAACGCAGAAAACGAAAAAAACACAAAGTCAAAGCCCGGTTCTCCGTCCATTTTCCGCGATCCGGCTCCGTTATGCTACGACTCAAGTCCGAAAACCTCCGGTCGAAACTCCGGCGCATGCCCCTGCTCCGCGCATTGCCGCCGCTCGCGGCCGGCATCCTGCTGGCCGACCACTACGTACTGCCGCTGTGGTTATTAGTAGGCGGATTCCTCGTCTGCGGTATCCTGGCACTGCTCGCCGACGACCGGGGCGCAAACCTCGCCACCCTGGGAGCCATTCTGCTTTTCGGCATGACCGTCACCGAACTGAGACACACTCCCGCTCCGCCGACCGGCACTCCGGGCGAATACGAAATCATCGTCCGGGAACGCCTCTCCGAACGGGAAGGCAAAACGGCCTCCGGCACAACGATCCGCGCCCGGCGGAACTCCGCAACCGGAGAATGGCTCCCCGCCGCCGGAAACCTCGTGGTGCGATGCGACTCTTCGACCGCACTGAATCCCGGCGACCGAGCCGTCGTACGCGGCAAAATCTACCCTTTCACCGCCCGTCACGGCGGCTACGGACGGCTGATGACCCGCCGGGGATACGTCGGCACCCTCTACCTGAACCGCTCAAGCCTGCTGCTGCGCGACACCCTGCACCGGGAGCTTTCCCCGAAGCACCTCTCCCTGTTCTTGCACGAACGGGCCGTCGCACGGCTCGACCGTCTGGCCCTGGCACCCGACGAACAGGCCCTCTGCAACGCTATGACGGCCGGGGATCGACGCTCGCTTTCCCCTGCACTCCGTGCGGCCTACTCGCGCAGCGGGACCTCGCACCTGCTCGCCGTCTCGGGATTGCACGTGGGCATCGTCTTTCTGCTCGCCAACCTGCTGCTCTGGTGGCTGCCGCTCTTCCGACACGGACACATCCTGCGCAATATCGCGGTCATCCTGCTCATCTGGCTCTATGCCGCCACGACGGGATTCCCGCCCAGCGTCGTCCGGGCCGCGCTGATGTTCTCCGTCCTGCAATTCGCCCTGGCCTCGTCGTCGGAATACGTCGGGATGAACACACTCGCCGGCGTAGCCTTCGTCATGCTGCTCTTCCATCCCGATTACCTGTTCGACATCAGCTTCCAACTCTCGTTCATCGCCGTCGCCGGCATCATCGCCTGGGGACTCCCCCTCTGCCGCCTCCTGCGAACACGCCGCAAAAGCATCGATATGCTGACCGCAACCCTCGCCATCGGATTTTCAGCGTCCGCTGCGACTGCACCTCTTATCTCCCATACCTTCGGCCAGATCTCGGTCGTCGGACTGGCACTCAACCCCGTCGTCATCCTGCTCTCCTACGTCGTGGTCGGGAGCTGCACGCTCTGGCTCGTGATCCCGGGAACGGCGCTCGCACCGCTCTTCTCGGTCGTCGCAGGATTCGCAGCCCGGGCACAGAACGAACTGATCCGAGCTGCAGCGGCACTTCCGGCAGCCGCCCTCGACATCCGGCTCACGACGACCCAATGCTGGAGTGTTTACGGACTTTTCATCTTCGCAACCCTACTCCTATGGAGCGCCGAACGGAAAAAATCGGTATCTTCGCTCCCGGAATGATGACTCCGGAACAATACCGACTGCTACTGACTCCCGAAGTGCGGCATACCGTCGAGGAACAAATCGGCCGCGACCCTGCGGCGATCGCCCTCGACAAGCGTATTCCGCATGCGGCACTCGTCGCCACGCAGGTCAAATACCTCGCACGGGCACGGACAAAACTCCCCTCCTACTACGAAGCCCGCTGCATCCTCCCGCCGCTGGCTTTCGAACAGGCCTCGAGCGAGGCGTGCGCGGCCCGCAAGAGTTGCAGCGGGGAACGGGTGCTCGACCTTACCTGCGGACTGGGCGTCGATGCCCTCTACCTCTCGAAACGCTTCCGCGAAGTCATCACCCTCGAACGGGATGCGACGCTGGCGGCCGTCGCCGGAGAGAATTTCCGGCGGCTGGGCGCAACGAACATACGGGTTATCAACTCCTCCGCCGAGGCGTTCCTCGCCTCGACCCGGGACCACTTCGACTGGATCTACGCCGACCCCGACCGACGCAGCGCCGAAGGGCGCAAGCTGGTGCGGCTGGAGGATTGTTCTCCCGACATACCGAAGCTGCTGCCGGAACTCCGTCGCATCGCCCCGAACCTCTGCGTCAAGAACTCCCCGCTGTTCGACGTCGGCGAAACATTCCGGCTCTTCGGTCCCTGCCGCACGGAAGTGGTGTCCCTGCACGACGAATGCAAGGAAGTCGTCGTCTATACCGACGGAACCGGCCCCCTGCTGACGGCCGTTGCGCTCGAACTGGGAGAATTTTCCTGCACGCCGGCCGAAGCCCGTGCAACTCCCTGCGACAAGCCCTTCGATCCGGCCGCTTACCGCTGGCTGCTGATCCCCGACGTAGCGCTTCAAAAAGCCCGGCTGACGCCGACCTACCTGCAAGGCCACGCCGACATCTGGAGCCCGAACGGTTACGGATTCGCAGCGGAAAAGTCCGAAGACACATTGGGCCGCTGGCTGGAGATCGAACGGATCGAGCCCTACAACCCCAAGCAACTGAAACGGGAGCTTTCCGGCAGCCGGCTGACGATTCTGAAACAGGATTTCCCGCTCACGGCGGCTGAAATCGCCGCACGGCTCGGCATACGCGAAGGCGGCGAGCGACGGATCGCCTTCACGAAACTCGGGCAGGATTATTGGACAATCCGTCTAAAATAGCTACCTTTGAGAAACGTCCCGAAATGAAAGTCAAGAACGTCTTCACCTACTTCACGGACACGATCCTGCGGCGCAACGCAAACTCCTACCGCAATCCCCGCGTCCGGTGGGCCGTCAGACAGTACAAGCTGCTGTTCTACACGGCACGCGGCCTGATCGCCCACGATACGATCGTGCGCAGCGCCGCCCTGACGTTCTATACGCTCATCTCGATCGTCCCGATCCTGGCGCTGGTATTCGCCGTAGTCAAGGGATTCGGGCTTCTGGACGGCCTGATCGACGATCTCTACGCCCTTTTCCCGCAAAACGTCGAAGTATTGGACTACATGGTGGAATTCGCCCGCAAAGCCCTCGCCAATACGCAGGGCGGGCTTATCGCCCTGGTCAGCGTCGTAACCCTTTTCTGGGCCGTCATCCGGGTTTTCGGGTCGGTGGAGAGCGCTTTCAACAACATCTGGGAGGTTCAGTCCTCGCGCAATATCGCCCGCCAATACCTCAACTACATCGTCATCGCGATGGTCGCCCCGATCCTCTGGCTCGTGGCCAGCACGATGGGAGGTTATCTGCTCCGGTTCTTCGACGCGGGGAATACGTTCCTCGGCATCCTTCTTTCGAAACTTTCGGCCCTGGTCATCATCTGGGGCAGCTTCACCCTGATCTATGCCGTCGTGCCCAATACGAAAGTCTTGTGGCGCAGCGCTTTCATGGCGGGTATCGTCGCAGGAACGGTCTTCATGCTCTTTCAGTGGGGCTACCTCTATCTGCAAGGATGGATGACCTCCTACAACGCGATTTACGGCAGTTTCGCAGCCCTGCCGCTCTTCCTGTTATGGCTGCAAATCTCGTGGGAAATCCTGCTCTTCGGCGGCGAACTCTCGTTCGCCTACCAGAATATCGACCGTTTCGCCGAAGAGCGCGAATCGCTCGGCATCAGCAACGACCGACGACGCCGGATCATCCTGGCCGTCATGCTCCAGGTCGTACACCGCTTTCGGGAAAACGAAGGGGCGCTCCCGGTCGATGAACTCCGCCGCCGACTCTCGCTGCCCACCCGCATCGTGAACGATGTCCTGCACCAGCTCGTGCGCACGGGCCTGCTGATCGAAATCCGGAATCCGGACGACGACCGCGAAGTGGCTTTCGCCCCCGGACGGGACATCCACGAAATGACGCTCTACAACATTTTCAGAACCATCGACAATTACAGTTCGACACGCCTCTACTTCGCCGCGACCGAAGAAACGCGCCGAATAGACCGCGCGCTCGACGAGCTTCAGACGGCCTGCCGTACAGCGGGCGACCGGCTTCGGCTCATCGACCTGGACGACGCAGTGAACGCCGCCCGCAAACCGGCTTCCGGGCCGCAGCCCGAATCGAAACACTCGGAAAGATGAAAAATATCGTCCTCATAGGCAGCGGCA
>ERZ791796.1182-NODE-1182-length-17788-cov-2.492979_pt1 | contig 17788 bp, 10 predicted proteins | sample MGYA00510311_ERZ791796 | MGnify/ENA primary metagenome ERZ791796 (study PRJEB30046, sample SAMN00792042) | human gut metagenome | study: EMG produced TPA metagenomics assembly of the A metagenome-wide association study of gut microbiota in type 2...
CCTATAAATTAGGCGCTGCGAAATATGTAACTATCGACGTAACACAGGAGTATTACGAAAAGAGTTTGAAGTATATGGTGTTTGGCAATGTATTGCGTAATGGAACGTATCCTATTTCAGTAAGTTCCGAACGTATCTTCCAGGCTTTGGCCATTGCCCGTTATGCCAACGAGGTAGGTGCGCATGCTATTGCACACGGTTCTACCGGAGCCGGAAACGACCAGATTCGTTTCGATATGACTTTCTTGGTGTTGGCACCGAATGTGGAAATCATTACCTTGACGCGTGATATGGCGTTAACCCGCGAATATGAGATTAACTATCTGAAAGAACACGGGTTTGAAGCCGACTTTACTAAACTGAAGTATTCTTATAATGTAGGTCTTTGGGGAACGTCTATCTGTGGCGGCGAGATACTCGACTCTAAACAGGGATTGCCGGAAGACGCTTATTTGAAGCAGGTGACTAAAAACGGCAGTGAAGAACTGCGCCTTACTTTCGAGAAGGGGGAATTGAAAGCTGTGAACGGTGAAACATTTGACGACCCTATTAAAGCAATTCTGAAAGTGGAAGAGATAGGCGCGGCATACGGCATTGGCCGGGATATGCATGTAGGCGATACCATTATCGGTATCAAGGGACGTGTAGGCTTTGAGGCGGCAGCTCCTATGCTGATTATCGGTGCGCACCGCTTTCTGGAGAAATATACATTAAGCAAATGGCAGCAGTATTGGAAAGACCAGGTAGCCAACTGGTACGGCATGTTCTTGCACGAAAGTCAATACTTGGAACCGGTAATGCGGGATATAGAAGCCATGTTGCAGGAGTCTCAGCGCAATGTAAACGGTACGGCTATCCTGGAACTTCGTCCGCTCTCTTTCTCTACGGTAGGAGTGGATTCGGAAGACGACCTGGTGAAAACTAAATTCGGTGAATACGGTGAAATGCAAAAGGGCTGGACGGCAGAAGACGCCAAAGGTTTCATTAAAGTAACTTCTACTCCTTTGCGTGTGTATTATAATAATCATAAGGACGAAGAAATTTAATAGGATAAATTCGAGTCTCGTTCGGAAAGGCATGGCAGAAAAGAACTTCATGGCAGTTGTAAAGCCGCTCTCTTTTTTGCAGCGGACGATGCGGGACTTCATTTAAAATATTTTTCATGATAAAAGTTGGAATAATAGGAGGTGCCGGTTATACTGCCGGAGAATTGATTCGTTTGTTGCTCAATCATCCGGAAGTGGATTTGGTGTTTGTAAATAGTAGCAGTAATGCCGGAAACAAACTGACGGATGTGCATGAGGGTCTGTATGGAGAAACGGAAATGGTTTTTACAGACGCTCTTCCTCTCGATGAAATTGATGTGCTCTTCTTTTGTACGGCTCATGGCGATACGAAGAAGTTCTTGGAGTGCCATAATCTTCCGGATGAGTTGAAAATCATCGACCTTTCCATGGATTATCGTATCAAAAGTGAAGAACATCCATTTGTCTACGGACTTCCCGAATTGAACCGACGCACTATTTGCCATAGCAAGTATGTGGCGAATCCGGGTTGCTTTGCTACCTGTATCCAATTGGGACTGTTACCTTTGGCCAAGCATTTGATGATAAACGACGATGTGATGGTGAATGCCATAACAGGCAGTACGGGAGCCGGTGTGAAACCGGGTGCCACCAGTCACTTTAGCTGGCGCAACAATAATATGAGCATTTACAAGCCGTTCTCCCATCAGCATGTGCCGGAAATTAAACAATCGCTGAAGCAGTTGCAGAACAGTTTCGATTCGGAAATTGATTTCATTCCGTATCGGGGTGATTTCCCACGTGGCATATTTGCTACCATCGTAGTGAAATGTAAAGTGGAATTGGAGGAACTGGTGAAAATGTACGAAGAGTATTACGCCGAAGATTCTTTTGTACACATTGTAGACAAGAATATCGATTTGAAACAGGTAGTCAATACCAATAAGTGCCTGATTCATTTAGAAAAACATGGGGATAAATTGCTGATTGTCTCTTGCATAGACAATCTTCTGAAAGGAGCCAGCGGACAAGCTGTTCATAACATGAACCTGATGTTTAATCTGGAAGAAACTACGGGCTTGAAGTTAAAGCCGAGTGCATTCTAAAAGAGAATGCAGAATGAAAATGGAGGATAAAGAATGAAATTATTTGATGTATATCCTTTGTATGATATCAATATCGTAAAGGGAAAAGGTTGCCGGGTATGGGACGAGAAAGGAACGGAATATCTGGATTTGTATGGCGGGCACGCCGTTATTTCAATAGGTCATGCGCACCCGCATTATGTGGATAAGGTTAGTAAGCAAGTGGCGCAATTAGGATTTTATTCCAATTCGGTAGTGAATGCACTGCAACAAGAGTTGGCTACTCGTTTGGGAAAGGCAAGCGGATATGATGATTATGCGTTGTTTCTGGTTAATTCGGGAGCGGAAGCCAATGAAAATGCGTTGAAGCTGGCTTCGTTCTACAACGGACGAACCCGGGTTATCTCTTTTAATAAAGCTTTCCACGGGCGTACTTCGTTGGCGGTGGAAGCAACAGACAACCCTAAAATCATTGCGCCGATTAACCATAACGGACATGTTGCTTACTTGCCGTTGAACGAGATAGAGGCTGTAAGGGCGGAATTGCAGAAGAAAGATGTGTGCGCCGTTATGATAGAAGGTATACAAGGAGTAGGAGGTATTCAGATTCCGGATGATACCTTTATGAAACAGCTTCGTGAGGTTTGTACCGAAACCGATACCGTCCTGATTTTAGATGAGATACAATCCGGTTATGGCCGTAGCGGCAAGTTCTTTGCGCATCAATATGCCGGTATCCGTCCGGACATGATTACGGTAGCCAAGGGTATAGCCAATGGTTTCCCTATGAGTGGTGTGCTGATTAGTCCTAAGTTTACGCCGGTATACGGACAGTTGGGAACTACTTTCGGCGGCAATCACTTGGGGTGTGCGGCGGCTTTGGCGGTCCTGGACGTGATAGAAGAGGAACAGTTGGTGGACAATGCGGCCGCAGTGGGTGCTTATTTAATGCGGGAACTGAAAAAGATACCCCAAATAAAGGACGTTCGTGGTCGCGGACTGATGATTGGTCTGGAATTTGCAGAGCCTATTAAAGAGCTTCGTAGCCGGTTAATTTATGACGAACATGTGTTTACCGGTGCAAGCGGGACGAATGTGCTTCGTTTACTTCCTCCGTTGTGTTTGACTAAAGAGGAGGCGGACTTATTCCTTGAAAGACTGAAGAAGTTATTAAGTTGAGAGCTTGATTCAATGGAAAATTGAAAGTTGAAAATTGAAAGTGAAAACTTCATTAAGTAAGGAGTTTTATTTAATTGAGAGTGGAGAAACTATTCAATGGAGAGCTTATTAAGTTGAAAGTGACTAGCTTTATTCAGTGGAGTGTGGAGAATCTTATTTAATTGAAAATGAAAATAGCAGTTATTGGTGCAGGAAATATGGGCGGCGCGATAGCGCATGCACTGGCAAAAGGTACGGCTGTGAGAACAGACGATGTATATGTTTCGAATCCGAGCTGGGGAAAATTGCAAGCTTTGCAAAGCTCCCATCCCGAATTACATGTGATGGATAGTAACATAGAAGCTTCGAAAGAGGCCGATATCGTTATTGTGGCGGTAAAACCTTGGTTAATAGAGAACGTTATCAACTCTATGAATCTGAAAAGCAATCAGATTTTGGTATCCGTTGCTGCCGGAATTAGTTTTGAACAGTTGGAGCATTATGTGGGAGTCAAGATGCCTATGTTTAGGGTAGTGCCCAATACGGCTATTGCTTACATGGAAAGCATGACGTTGGTTGCTAGTCAGAATGCTACGGAAGAACAGGACAAAATGATTCTGGATATTTTCAATGAAATGGGGATGGCTTTGCTTATTCCCGAATCACAAATTCCTGCCACCACGGCGTTGGCATCGTGCGGCATTGCGTTTGTGCTGAAGTATATCCAAGCCGCTATGCAGGCCGGCATCGAGATGGGAATTTATCCGAAGCAGGCACAGATGATGATAGCCCAGACGGTAAAGGGTGCCGCCGAACTTCTTTTAAATGATCCGTCCACTCATCCTTCGGTCGAAATTGATAAAGTAACCACTCCGGGTGGCATCACGATTAAAGGTATCAACGAATTAGACCATAACGGATTTACTTCGGCCGTCATCAAGGCTATGAAAGCTTGCAAGTAAATGTAAGAGAATAATAGGAATCCGTTCAAACTGAGATACTTCGTATTCCCTCCTAAGGCTCTGTTTCTGCTTTAGGAGGGAATACTGTATTATAGCATTAAGAGTTGTTTTCATAACATAGTTAGTTACGCTGCCTAGCATAGTTAGTTATTTCGATAACATTAAGAGTTACGCCGTCTAACATAGTTAGTTATTACACCCGGCATTTTTACTGCATTTGTAACAATATGGAATCGTATCAGCTTAAGTATTATTCTTCACCTTCTTTCTTATTGCTTGTGCAAAAATCTGAACCCGTATAACCTCTGCCTCAGGAATATTTCTTATTTTTGCTGAAATGTTCTTTAACCCTGATAAATATGAAAAAACTACTATTAGGTATTTCAGCATACCTACTTTCCGTTTTTGCTTATGCGCAAGAAGCTCCTTTATGGATGCGCAACAGTGCAATCTCACCCGATGGAACCACCATCGCCTTTTGTTATAAAGGAGACATCTTTACCGTTCCGGTTACCGGAGGACGGGCGTTGCAGATAACCTCCCATCCCGCTTACGACACAGACCCGGTATGGAGTCCCGATGGCAAACAGATTGCTTTTGCTTCCGACCGTATGGGAAGTATGGATGTGTATATAGTGGATAAAGAGGGAGGAGCTCCTACTCGTTTGACTACTTTTTCCGGAACGGAAAAGCCGGTGACTTTCAAAGATAAAAATCATATTCTGTTCCTTTCCAACATTCGTCCGTCGGCAGAAGACGCCCAGTTCCCTTCCGGACAGTTCCAGCAGGTGTATGAGGTAAGCGTGCAGGGTGGACGGCCTAAGATGTGCTCTTCTATGCCGATGGAAGATATCAGTGTGAGTGCTGATGGAAAACAGTGGCTTTATCATGATAAGAAAGGATATGAAGACCCGATGCGTAAACATCATACCTCCTCTATCACCCGCGATATATGGCTTTATCAACCGGAGACAAATGCTTATCAGCGGTTGACGACTTTTAAGGGAGAAGACCGTACGCCGGTGTGGGCTCCGGATGGCCGCTCGTTCTATTATTTGAGTGAGGAAAAAGGTTCGTTCAATGTATACAAACGTCCCCTGACGGGTGGTAGCGCTGTGCAGCTGACACATCATACAAAGAATCCGGTCCGTTCTTTGACCGCCTCGCGCAACGGCTTGTTGTGCTATAACTACGACGGTGAGCTTTATACGTTGAAAGAAGGCGGGAAACCCCAAAAGGTGGAAGTACGGATAGTAACCGATAAGACCGACCGGGATGTGATGACGCAGATTCGTCAGAGCGGCGCTACCGAAATAGCCCTTTCTCCGGATGCAAAGGAGATTGCCTTCGTGCTGCATGGAGATGTGTATGTTACGTCGACAGAATATAAAACCACCAAACAAGTAACCAATACCCCTGAGCAGGAGCGTAATATCAACTTCTCTCCCGATGGACGCAGCATTGTATATGCTTCCGAACGGGATGGAGTGTGGCAGATTTATCGTTCGTCGCTGGTAAAGAAGGAGGAAAAGCAATTTACTTATGCTACGGAACTCAAGGAAGAGAAACTTATCCATTCGGGTATCACCTCTTTCCAGCCGCAATACAGTCCGGATGGAAAAGAAATAGCGTTCTTGGAAAACCGTACCTCCATCCGGGTGTTGAATCTGGCTAAGAAAAGTGTCCGCACCGTGATGGACGGCAAGTATGAATATTCTTATAGCGATGGCGACCAAAGTTTTGAATGGAGTCCGGACAGCAAATGGATTCTGACTAATTATATAGGTGTAGGCGGTTGGAACAATAAAGATATTGCGTTGGTGAATGCTTCGGGAAATGGAGAAATCCATAACCTGACCGAAAGTGGTTATAGCGACCGGAATGCCAAATGGGTGTTAGACGGCAAAGCGATGATATGGGAAAGCGACAGGGCAGGTTTCCGCAGTCACGGCAGTTGGGGCGCGGAAAGTGACATCTATATTATGTTCTTCGATTTGGAGGCTTACGAACGTTTCCGTATGAGCAAGGAAGAACTTGCGTTGGCCGATGCGGAGAAAGCAAAAACTCCGGAGGCTCCCAAGAAAGAAGAACAGAAAGAAAAGAGCGAACCGGCCAAGGATAAAAAGAACAATCCGGCAAAAGGAAAAGGGGGCAAGGAACGGAAGGGAGCTACTGTAACCACCGATAAGAAAGCCCCGCAAGCTGAAAAGAAGGAAACGAAAGCTTTGGTCTTCGACTTGGAGAACAGGGAAGACCGGATTGTCCGCTTAACGGTGAATTCATCCCGCTTGGGAGATGCCGTTTTATCGTTGAAAGGCGATAAACTCTACTACCTGGCTGCGTTCGAAAGCGGCATGGACCTTTGGGAGCACGACCTGAAGGAGAACCGTACGAAGATAGTAATGAAAGGAGTAGGCGGCGGACAGATATGCCCGGACAAGAGGAGGGAGAACATTTACCTTTGTAGCCGGATGGGCATCAAGAAGGTGACATTGGCCAACGGCGCTACCAAACCGGTCTCTTTTGAAGCCGTGTTTACTTATCAGCCTTATGCGGAGAGGGAATATATCTTTAATCACGTATGGCAGCAGGTAAAAGATAAGTTTTATGTGGCCGATTTGCAAGGTACCGATTGGGAAGGCTATCGCAAAACGTACTCCCGTTTCTTGCCGTACATCAACAACAATTATGATTTTGCGGAAGTGCTGAGCGAGATGTTGGGCGAGTTGAATGCTTCGCACACCGGAGCGCGTTATCAGGCTTCCTCCCCATCGTTGTTGCCTACGGCTTCGTTAGGAGTCTTCTATGATGAAGAGTATACCGGCGACGGACTGAAGATTAAAGAAATTATAGCGAAAGGCCCGTTAACACTCAAGAAGAATGAGGTGACGGCAGGTTGCATCATTGAGCGCATCGACGGACAGAAGATAGCGAAAGGCACCGATTACTTCCCTCTGTTGGAAGGCAAGTCGGGACGTAATGTCCGCCTTTCAGTGCTCAGTCCGGCCGGAAAACGTTTCGATGTAACGGTGAAAGCTATCAGCATGGCCGATGAAAACGGACTGCTATATAAGCGTTGGGTGAAACGTTGCCGCGATAGGGTAGATAAACTTTCGGGCGGCAGGGTAGGCTATGTACATGTAAAAGGAATGGACAGCCAGAGTTTCCGCGAAGTATATAGCGAACTGTTGGGGCGCTGCCGCAATAAAGAGGCGGTGATTGTAGATACCCGTCATAACGGAGGAGGCTGGTTGCACGATGATTTGGCCACTTTGCTTTCCGGAAAAGAGTACCAGCGCTTTGTGCCTCGTGGACAATATATCGGAAGCGACCCGTTCAACAAATGGTTGAAGTCTTCGTGCGTATTGGTTTGTGAGGACAATTACAGTAATGCGCATGGTTTCCCCTGGGTATACAAGGAGTTGAAGATAGGCAAACTGATAGGAGCTCCCGTGCCGGGAACCATGACGGCCGTATGGTGGGAACCACAGATAGACCCTTCCATTGTATTCGGTATTCCGGAGGTAGGTTGCATGGATATGCGCGGACAATATGCGGAGAACCATCAATTGGAACCGGACATCGAGGTGTATAATGCGCCCGAAGAATCGTTGGCAGGCAAAGACCGTCAGTTGGAAACAGCCGTACAGGAGATGCTGAAAGGATTGTAAAGCTGTATTCGTGTTCCCCGGTCAACAGAGGAACAAGTACGAAAACTGATGAGAACAACCCGTGAAGTTTTCTTTTTAGTATGAAAGAGAAACGGCTGATTCTCAGTATACTAACGAAAAGAGATTAGCCCGGTGTAAGGGGCGTGATTAGCTACGCCTATCTAATGTTGTTAGCCAGGCCTGCGGTATGGGTACTCCGCAGGCCTGGCTAACAACATTAGATAGGTCTACGCAATAAAAGAGGGTAGCCGGACCTTTGGGGAAGTGCTCTTTCTATCTACTGATACGATGCGTTGGATAGTAATGCGAAACGGTCGCCTTTTCACAAGGGCGACCGTTCTGTTTCTCTTTTCAGAGAACTTTTTCCACAGAGAGAGAATATAGTGGTAGAATGGAAACAATACGCGTTTGGTATTGTTCTATTCTATAATAAGAATCGGTTATTGAAAGAGCTCAGCCAGTTTCTTTACCAACGCTTCGCCGCGTAAATCTGTTCCCACCAACACTCCTTTGGAGTCGATAAGATACATGGTTGGAACCGACTTTACTCTGTAAAGGTCTGAAACCTCCTGACTGCGGAAATTCGGCCATTCCAGTCCTTCTTCCTTTAAAGCCTTCTGCCAGTCCGACTCGTTTTTGTCGATAGAGATGCTTACAATCTGGAAACCTTTCCCGGCATATTGCTTATAAAGATTCTTCAGGTTCGGAATCTCTCTGCGGCAAGGACCGCACCAAGACGCCCAAAAGTCGATAAGCAGATATTTCTTTCCCTCCAGCAAGGTAGCCAGTGTAACATCCTTTCCTTCCGCATCTTTTACGGTAAAGGGCTTTACCTGTTGGCCTATGTTACCTGCAGGATAAAGTTCTTCTTTCACTAAATTCCCGTAATAGCTGTCTTTAGCCTCTTGCGAAAACGCCTCGTACATATCTTTCTGGTCGGGAGTCAGATACGCAGTCAGTTCCAGCATCATCATCGGCCCCCAATAAGTGTCTTTGTTGTCCGCAATCACTTTATTGTAAGAGGTCTCTACCAGATGGAAGAAGTCTTCATCCTCTTTCATCATCGCTTTAGCCGTTTCCGACTGTTGCAGTTCGGCCAGCTTTTTACTGTCTTTCTCTGCCATAGCTTTGTTCCGTGCCGCAAAGAACTCTCTGTAGCGGACTTCGAAAGCATTGCGAACCTTGTTCATGGAATCCCTTACGGCAACCAGACTGTCGAAGCGGAGGGTTAGCGGAGAGCCTGTTGTTTCCACTTCGTAATGATAACGTGGCGTGTTGTCTTGTGCGGGTGACATGGACGCCTTGCCGTCGATATGTATTTTTGCATTCTCCAATACAAATTTAGCGGATCCGTAGCTGTCTTTTATCATCAGGTTCATTACCCGGGGTTCGTCAATAGCTCCTTTGAAAGTGAACTCCCCACCGTTTACTACCGTCTTGGCATAGGCCGCCTCGTGGTGGTGGATAGCACCCGGAACCAATTGAATGGTGTCGCCGTCGTTCAGGCCGCTAATATGGCCTGTTACCGTAAAGGTGGTATTCGATTGTTGCTGCGTACAAGCTGCAAAGAGGGTGGAAACTATCAACATAGTTCCCCAAATAAGCTTCTTTTTCATTGTGTGATATGTTATTATTTAATAGGTGCTTCCTTGTGTAAAGAATCGGTTTTTTCTTAGTGAATACTCTTTTCCATAGCGCAAGGAAAAGCTGTGTTGGATACTTTTCCTCGCGCTTGGATAGCTGTGTCGGATAAACGATTGTTTATTCGGCTTGTATAAAGGTCATTCCCATAATCTTTCCCCATCCGGTGGTGATGGTCGGATTTTGAGCCACTCCGAACATCGGACCGTAGAGTGATGCCGGCAAACCGTAGTTGTGGTCTACTTCGTACTCTATGATTTTTCCTTCCTGTTTGCTGCTGTCCCATACAGCTATCCAAAGAATGGCATAACTGGTGGGCCAACCTCCGCCTGCACTTCCGCAAGCATAGACGGAAGTAACCGTTTCGTTCGGTTCACATTGGTAAATGGTATTCGACTCATCGGCTCCGGAAGACGGCGTAAAAGAATAAACCGCATCGTCGGTGGCATAATAGAAAGCAGCTCCTTTCGTACAGGTTGCATACAGTTTGGCGTTGGCAATGTTCTCACACTTCGAGAGGTCAATCTTTGAGCGGGAACCTTCTGCCTCCAGACTTCCATTGTCCACTCTGTTGTAGAAGTTGAACCGGTAAAGATAGTATTTTCCACCTTCTTCTATAATGCAGTAAGTTTCGTTTGAGCCGCCGTTGAGAACCACTTTGGGAGTAGCCGGAAGCTTGTTTGCGTCCGCATAAATAGTACTTCCTGAGGTTGCCTTGAAGTTACTGATAGAACTGTTTAAATTATAATAAGGGCGGAACATACTGTTTTTCTTATCATAAATTACCTGGTCGGCATTGATGGCCCCGGCTACAGGATTCCATGTGGTTTGCGTTTCAAACATCAGGAAATTGCCGGCTTCATAATCGCCCGCAATCGGGTCGGAGAATTTACGGTCGTTCGACTTGTTGGTGTATAACGTATGCAACTTTCCGTTATTAATCAGGAAATCGCAGTTGTTGGTAAAGTAGGAGCATTGTGGGTCGAAGGTGGCCGGAACATTGTAAAACATATCCTTCCATTCGTCCATAATCGTCATATTTACCTGGTCTATTCGGTATAGATTCTGGTCGGTACATACCATATAACCATTCTTGCTGATGCTTCCGGTATGAGTTCCTCTAATGAACCGGGGCTTTCCGGGCAACATCTGTCCGGCCAGTTCGCTGTAATAGTGCGGATATTGGGCGTCACCTCCACAAATAAGCATTAGGGAAGAAGTCATGACTTCAATATCTGTATCTCCGTTAAATTCGGAAAGCAGGTAAAGTCCCGTTTGAGTACCGCTTCCATTCACAACGGTATATTGCTGTTGTGCGTTGTAGTAGCTGCGCATTCCGGAAACCGTATCTTCGGCCAGTAAATGGAAACGATAAGCACCCGGTTTAAGGTCTACCACCCAGTCTAGCTTCTTAGAGTATGAGAGGGTATCCCCCTTGGGATAAACCATCGAGTTTCCTACCTGTTCCGGAAGGTACTGATAGTTGGTTAAGCGTAGTACAAACCAACGGTAACGCAGCCGTTCGGGATATTTATACGTTACATTCGGCTCAAATTCTATGTGGTCGCCGGCATTCAATGGAAGTAGCAGAGCCATGCGGTTGTCAACGCCTACCGTATCGAACTTGATTTCACCGGCCTCTTCATTGGACAGGTAACTGTAATTACCTTCATCGTCTACGCAAGCTGTAAAGAGCCCGAGAAAGAGGATGATTGCAGGAAATAAGTATTTAAGACTTTTCATATAAGTGTCCTCCTATTTTTATTTTACTGGAAAAGTAACTAAAACGCCGTTCTCGTCGGTCAGTGACTGGCCGGGGTGTGCGGCATTGTATTCGTTTAGTGCGTTGGTAAATATCAGGTTATAGTTATGCAACATCGACCAACTCATCGTCTCCGTATCAAAACTACTGACACCTCCGGCGTTGTTCAGCATGAAACGGTATTTCACGTCGCTGTATTCGCCGAAATGTTCTTTTAATGAGTCCCAATTCTTTGGCATGCTTAAGATGTCATTCCAAATAAAGAGGATGTGGTTCCGTTCATTATTGCCTACGGCAAAGTCTTCGGAAGGTATAACGCCTACGTAGAGGCGAACCGTTTTCTCCTGCAATAAAGCAACCCGTTTCAATGTGACGGGGAAGGTAGCTTTATTGGTGTTCGCAGGAATTACCACAGAGGTAGGCACCGTATATAAATCGGACGTAGCCGTTGTACGGTCTTTGTCGACCGTTAAGTTGGCCGTACGGTCGTAGTCGGTAACGGGTCCCATGATACAAGCCTCTATATCTATCTGCATTTCTGTGAATTCTGCCGGATAGGTAAGGAATGAAAATTCGATGGAGTCGGTGTCTAAAGCCCAGATTTTAGGACCCTCCAGACGAATGCGTGCTTCGTCCTGATAATAGAACCCGTCGTTCTCGCAACTTGTCCAAAGCAAAAGAGACAAGCTTAGAAATAATATAGATTTAATATAATTCATACGATGTAATGTTTTAAGGTGAATCTTTTAGTTTTCATAGCCACCGAACTCTATATCGCTTTCCGGTATCGGCAACACATAGATGCTCTTATTCGGACGGACTGCGGCTCCTTTAATCTCCGAAGCGTTCAGGCGTTTGTAGTAATAGAACAACTGACTTTCGGCAATGAATTCTTTACGATACTCTTTGTAAATCTCTTCCTGTATCTGGTCGGTTGTCAGGTCTTCGCTCAGTGGAGTGGCTAAAGATAAGCCACGATTATCGCGCACCTCGTTCAGTAACTCAATGGCACGCTTCGGATTGCTCTGTTTTAAACATTCCGCGGCAATGTAGAAGGCTTCCGTTAGCCGGATGAGCGGATACATATTGTTGTAACCGCTTCCTTCCATGTACCAGAACTTACGGATATATCGTTTTTCCCCATCCTGTTCGTATCCGTAAATGCGGCGGAAGTCGTTTCCGTATCCGCTGGTTTGCTCAAAGATGTCATCTACTTTGGAGGTGGTAGGACTTAATGTGGCATTCTCTTTTTCTCCGGCACTAGTGAAATATTTGTCGCTGGTATCTTCCCATTTATTGATGGTTAGGTGGAACAGATGTTCGCAGGAGAAAGCATAGTCGATAGCTGTCTTTTGAGATTGTTCGAGGTTGGTTCTGCTAATCCAGTAAAACGGCCGGCTATTTGTATAGGTGGTTCCTTCTACCATATCGACAATCTCATTCGCATACTTCAATGCGTTTTCCGTATCTCCCATCCACATGCAGGCCCGGGCCAATGTTGCAGTGTTGGCAAAATAGTTAAAGTAATAACTACGGTTTGCCCTGTGCTGGTAAGGAGAAGCACTTATTTTCAGAGAATCATGGTCTAAACAGTTCTTAGCCTCTAATAAGTCGTTAATAATGAGTTGCATGGTCTCGTTCACTGTTTTCTGTTTCACTATGTTGGTAGAGTATTCCGTTACATAAGGAACTCCTTTCGCATTCTTGTCCATAGCTGGACTGCAAGCAAACAGACGCATTAAATCGAAGTGAAGAAACGCGCGCAATCCCAATGCTTCTCCCTTATAGAGATAATAGTTGTTGTTCGTAAACATGTTGGGGTCTGCCTCATTGATGTGCTTCAACAAGAGGTTCAGGTTGGTGATGCAATTGTAGGTATTCAACCAGATGTTATCAATGATTTTCTTGGTATCCGTTTGGGTGTAGTCATATTCGGCAGCATAGCGCCACGGACCGTTTATATTGATATCATAGTTTTGCGACAACACTTCGGTAAAGCCTATACCCATTTGCAAACCATACATGTCTTCGGAGGACATCTTGGTATATACGCCGGTTAGCTGGTCTTTATAGCCACCCTCACGGCTAAACTGGTCGTCTTCTTCTATTTGGGATTTTGGACTTACATCCAACCAGTCGTCACAAGCCGAGAATGTGAAGGCTGTTATCATTCCAATCAGGGTTAATTTGATTATATTTCTTTTCATAATTCACGTTTTTAGAATGTTGCTTGAACTGAGAAAGAGAATGTACGGGCAAAAGGATAGGTTGTACCTCTCTCGGTTTTTACGGATGAGATAATAAATAAGTCGTTTGTATAAGCGCTTACTTTTAATCTTTCCAAGAATGACTTTTTCACGAAGTCCCAATCACGGAAATCGTATGACAAGCTCAACGAAGCCAGTGTAAAGGTGTTATAATCTTCGACAAAACGGGAGGTCGGATACGTTTTGCTCTGGTCGGAGATAGCTTTGTACAGCGCCACGTCTCCGGCTTGTTTCCAACGGTCGGTAAATACCCGGCGGTCTACATTATATTGCAAGGCTACATTCTCTATTTTGTTGACGAGTGTTTCGTTATAGATTTGGCCTCCCAACCGGTAATTGGCCGATACGGAGAATCCGATTCCTTTTATCTCTCCGTTGAAACCAATGTTTCCATTGACTTTGGGTAGTAAGTCACCACAAACTACCTGGTCTTTTATATCGTAGTCGTACGTAACGGTTCCGTTTTGTTTTAAGAAAATCTCCTTACCGTTTTGCGGGTCAATTCCCAAAGACTTTACCGCCCAGATAGCATTCATGGAACATCCTTCCTGGTATTTGATAGACGGAGTGGTTATTCCTTCTGTTATCATGTTATGGTCTTGTGTATCATTCCATGTACGTAGTCCGTTGGAGATTTCCTTCAATGTGTTCTTGTTATGCGCTGTGCTGGCGTATACATTGATATAGTCCTGCTGGCGGCTGTACACTTTATAGTTTAAATAAGCTTCTACACCTTTGTTTTCCACCTTTCCTAAATTAGCCACGTATGTGGAGAAGCCGGTGGTATAGGGAACGGTAACGTTGGTAATCATCCCTTTGGTGTTGGAGATGTAGTAATCGAAACGTCCGCTAAGACGGTTGTCGAACAGGGCGAAATCAAATCCGAAGTTGGTATCGTAAACCTCTTGCCAGTGCAAGTCCGGGTTAGCAAGCCCTTTGATGTATGAACCGATGGAACCGTTGTAGGAGTTCTCATTGTAATAGAGAAAAGTTGGTTTGGCATCATACGAGCTGAATCCCTGGCTTCCGGTATATCCGAATGAAGCTCTTAACTTCAGTCGGTTCAGGAAGGTCGCATTTTTAAGGAAAGGCTCGCTGTGTACGTTCCAACCGCCACCTACCGACCAGAATTGTGCCCAACGGCGGTCGTCGCTGGTTTCCGAAGAACCTGTTAACCGGTAGTTGGCATCGAACAGATAGCGTTCGTCGAAGGAGTAGTTTAACGATAATACGCCGCCGCAACTGCGTGAAACATTTTCGCTTCCGGTAGGGCGTTTATCTTTGGCATATTGTACGGCAAATGTGATGTCGTCCATGTGGTCGTTGGGGAAACCTTCCGCTTCCATCTTTGCCGAAGAGTACGTATTGTCACTCATATTCAACTGCCCATTCAGGAAGAACAGATGTTTGTCCAGTTGGATAGAGTAATTCGCGCCAAAGTCAGCATTGACATTGGTTTGTTTACCGTTTGTTTTAGCATAAGAACCTTTGCGGAACTCATCTGCGGTAGAAATAAAGTCTGTGTGGTTGGCCGGTTTGAACAGGTCGATGGTGTTTGTTTTGCGTACAAAACCAAAACGTCCGGTCAGGCGTAGGTTTGACATTACCTGCCACTCTATATAGAAATTGTTTGTGATGTTCGTATAGGTGTTGTTATTAATCGTATTTAAAGTTGTGTTATAGATTGGGTTGTAATAAGTGCTGCTTTCGCCTCCATTATCCGTATAATCGTAACTTTTGATTAAATTCCCGTTTTCATCGTAAAGCCGGCTGTAAGGATTCATCAGGCAGTATGTATCGAACGAACCGTAAGGCGATTCGTTGCTGTCGTTATAATCGATAGACAGTTTATTGCGGAATATCAAATCCTTTACACGGTAAGAAAGTGTGATGCCGCCGGAGAAAGTGTTACGGTTGGAGCCTTTCATGACACCTTCTATATTGTTGAACGAGAGGTCTACTCCATAGAGCATTGCCTGGTCGCCGCCTTCCAGATAGAGCGAATGTTTGTGTCCTATTCCTACACGGGTAGGTTGCGCTTTCCAGTCTGTTTCCGAGCCGGCCAATATCTCACGTAATTTGTTGGAGTAGGTTTGGTCTAGTTTTATTTGATTCACAGCATTCCCGTTTTTATCGGTGAAAAGTCCGGCAAGCCGTTCTACTTCCAGTTTCTCGCGGGCATTACACAAGTCATAACTGCTTAAGTCCGGTGCTTCAATGCTGAGGCTTCCGTTATAGGTAATTCGCATGCGTCCCGAAGCCGGTCGTTTTGTTTCAATGACAATCACTCCGTTGGCTGCTTTCGAGCCATAAATAGCTTTGGCGGTAGCATCTTTCAGTGTAGTGAGGCTTTCCACCTGATTCATATCTAAGTCGAGAATCTTTGTGAGTTCTGTTTCAAAACCATCTAAAATGAATAAAGGTTGGTTTGCACTGGAGGCATATTCTCCTTGTACATCGCTGACGGTAGTGCTACCGCGCATTTGGAAGTCCGGTAACGCATTCGGGTTGGAACCGGCTTTCAGATTTTCTATTTGCAGGAAAGAGGGGTCTATGTTCTTTAAACTTTCAAGTACATTGGCGTTACCTACCCGGCGAAGCTCTTCTCCCTTTACAGTGGTCACCGCACCGGTAAAGGTGTTGGCCTTACGGGTAAACATACCATTTACCACCACCTCTTCCATCGCCTGAGCGTCCGGTTCCAGCTGAATCTCGTAAGAATCGTTGGGGGGGGGTAAAAGATTGACAGTCTTCTGTTTAAACCCGATGTAGCTTACTGTAATCTGTTTCACATTGTTGGGAAACGTTAGTTGGAAGTGTCCGTTGATGTCGGTAGCCACCGCTTGTACGGCATCGGTGGAAGATACTTTTACCATCGCGACGTGTGCACCGGGAAGCGGTTCACCCAAATCATCTTTCACGATACCTGAAATGCTGCGGTTCCCGGTCTGTGCATAGGCATTACCTGAAAGCAATGCCATCATGAGCAACAGTAAGAATCGGGATGCATTCCGATACAAGCCTAAGAAAATCTTTTCTTGTTTCATGCTCTCTCTTGTTTTAATTAATAAAGTTATCATTCTTTTCTCTCATAAATCTCTTTAAATGCTAATGAGCGCAAATTTATCTATCGGTTTCTAAAAACCAGTATAAAATGGATTCCAAATACGGCAATTGCCGTATTTGGATAAAAAAGTGATAGGAAAAGAATCTGTTTTGCATGATTATGCTTGCAGGAGATGTTGAAGAACATAAGAACTTGTATGCTTTAAGGGTGCGAATGATTGGGATTGCCTATTTGTTACAGTCTTCCTGTTCTTGAAACTTGTGGCAATGAAGATTCCAAATGCGGCAATTGCTACATTTGTATAAGAAGAAAGATTTAAAGTGTTGTTTTTACATGCTTAAAATTCGTGTTTTAAGCTAAATTCTTTTTACTTTGCATTACTCTCATAAATGAAAAACAGCAAGTAGTAATTAACCTTAAAATCTGGTTCTTATTCTATGAATATAAAAAAAGTATATATCGCGTTCCTTTTCTCTTTTTCGGTATTGGCTCTGTTTTCTCAGACTAAAGAACAGATAAAAGAGGTGCCTTTTACAAAAGTCCGTCTAACCGACTGTTTCTGGGCGCCCCGTATGGAGACCAACCGTACTATTTCCATCCCTTCGGCTTTTAAGGAGTGTGAGAAAAACGGAAGATTCGATAACTTTGCTTTGGCCGGTGGACTGATAAAAGGAGAACACAAAGGTGACTTTTCTTTCGATGATACCGACCCGTATAAAGTGATAGAGGGGGCTTCTTATTCGTTGGCCGTAAAATACGATGCGGTGTTGGATGCTTACCTGGACAGTGTGATTACAATCATTGCCACCGCACAAGAACCGGACGGCTATTTATGTACCTGTGTAACGAACCGGTGCGAACGTCTGTCCGGTTGGTGGGGACATTCCCGTTGGGAGAAGATAAACAGTCATGAACTTTATAATTGCGGACATCTGTATGAAGCGGCTGTCGCACATTTCCAGGCTACGGGTAAACGTACCTTATTGAATGTAGCGATTAAAAATGCCGATTTAATTTGTACGGTGTTTGGTCCGGAAGAGGGAAAGAAGCATGTTCCCTCCGGTCACCCCATTGTAGAGATGGCTTTGGCAAAACTATATAAAGTAACCGGTAAGCAGGAGTATCTGGCTTTGGCTAAGTACTTTGTGGA
>ERZ791796.1208-NODE-1208-length-17525-cov-2.537493_pt1 | contig 17525 bp, 12 predicted proteins | sample MGYA00510311_ERZ791796 | MGnify/ENA primary metagenome ERZ791796 (study PRJEB30046, sample SAMN00792042) | human gut metagenome | study: EMG produced TPA metagenomics assembly of the A metagenome-wide association study of gut microbiota in type 2...
CCTGGCACAAACGGCAGAATTCCGCCAAATCATTGCCATCAGTAAAGTCAAATACACCAGGCTGAGGTTCATGAATATTCCAAAAGACATAGAGACAAACTGTATTCATGCCAAGTGCTTTGCATAACTTAATACGTTGGTCCCAGTAAGGCCTGGGGATACGCGGATAGTGCAATTCCGCAGCCTTCACAATAAATGGTTTGCCATGAAGTAAAAACGTTCCTTTACCAACTTCAAAGCGGGATTGGTCTGCATTGCCGTCAAAATTCCAACGGTCGGACAGCGCTACACAATCGTTTTCCTCTTCCATAATTTGCTGTACATTTGTACTTTGGGTACAGGAAATCTTACTTGCATCATTGCATACTTCACCCGGAATGATGATATCATTAGTCGCCAGCCCTCGTACACTCATCGTACAAAGGCAAAGGAATAACGCTGAACTTACAATAAACTTTTTCATATAAAATCTTATACTTCAATTAATGGGTATTCAAAAAATATAGCATTACACAAGCAACCAGAAGATATCTTTCTATTTTTCAACTTCCAATACATATACCGGTTGTGGCTCAGATTCCACAGTTCGTTCACCATCACCTTGCCTTGAATGTTGTACAAATAAATGTAGTTGCCTTTTTTCTTTCCATAGTTCCGAATCATAGGATGGTTCCCATGCATCAACCGAGAAAGGAGTCAAATCACTTATTTTCCACTTACTATAAGCCACGTCCGCAGCATGCGCCATAGAGACCTTACTTCCCCGTTCTTCATCCCGGAATATATAAAAGATTTCTCCACCTTCTACAACCATTTGCGGACGGGATATCGGAATCATTTTGGTACCTCCACCTTTCAAGGAAAAGGGTGTGGTACGTTCCGACACCTGCCGATTATGCCACGCTTGTCCATCATGCCACACTATCCGATATTGAGGGACCTCACTGTCCGGGCTGCGCCAATAAGAAGCAATATACGGATTGCCACCTGCATCCGCACTCATACTGGTTTGATTAATCAATTCCGAATTTTGCGGAATACGGCAAGCATACTCCGCATTTCCCAAACGAATAGGCAACTTATACTGTTCTCCATTTGATTTATACCAAGTCACCCCGTTATCAAAAGACCGGGCATAGCACAAATCATGATTGGTTTCTACATGCCACGTTTCACGCCACACCCACGACAAATGAATAGTTCCCGCTTCATCTACATATAGCTGCCAATAAGCGTTACGTTTATTTTCACCATCAATCAGCACATTTTGTACACGAGTCCATCTTTTCTCTTTCACGTAATAATGGTTCATCACCAGATTCCCCCTGCCAGAAGAGCCCGAACGATAAACAAACAACAAATCACCTCCGGATAACAGATAAAACTCCGGATAAGTCACATCGCCTTCCTCTTCTCCCATCATAGATTCTTTCTCTCCCAACTCCAGAGAATAAGGGCGCAGGCTACGGCAATAGCTTAAACAGCTGCCATGATGGTCAAAAGCTACATGGATATAACCGTCGCCATCCACCATCATACTTATCACATTATGGGCGTCTTTCACATTTCCCTTGTATTGCGTACGATGCAATGTCCATTGTTCCGAATCCAATTTTCGTTTTCCAAGAATCAGAAATCCTTCTGCATCATAGTAACTAATGTATTGTTCATCACCATGTGTCACCAAAGAGTTTTTACGAAAAATAGTCGTATTGACAGAAGTCTGACTATATCCTTTACCCACTTCTACCAAATGCGTTTTAGATGAGAGAACGCCAACATCCTGTGCACACAGCATGGAAGCATATCCACCAACACCCCAAATAGTCAGCGTCAGTTTAATAACAAACGAATTTATCTTATTCATAATATGCGTGGTCTTTAGGAAACTCTTCACCACCCCATGCTTTCTTCGAGGTCCATGCCTGAGAGGCATCTGTCCAAAACGGATGCTCAGCCGGTAACCCTAAAGGCAGAAAGGCCAAAGAAGCCATATAGAGACTACCATTGTTTGTATACCAATCAGAGATATGAGGTTGGGAACCATTAAACCCTAGCGTAAGAAAACCTTTCTCATTAAAATTCCGGTTATCGCCAAACATGCGGTTCATAACGGCTGTCATGGCAGCACGAATTTGCCCGTTTGGCAATTCTTTTGGCAGCCAATCACGCCAAGCCAACAAAGCCAACGGTTGAAGGACAGCCGTACGATAAGTAATAGACCGGCCGAATACCGGGAAAGCCCCTTCGGGAGAGACAAAACGTTCCAAGATTATACCAAAGCGTTGCATTCGCTTTATACCACGGTTAAAGTTATCGGCTTTCAAATTCCATCCACTTTTCTTACCGCCATCTGTCATGACCTCCAAACATTCCACATACATAGGATGCAATACGAAACTATTGTAAAAGTCAAATGCAAAATCAGGTCCATCGCTATACCAACCATCCCCCACATACCACTCTTCAACTTTACGCAAAGCGGAAGTAATGCGATAAGCATCCTCCCGGGCTCCCGCCTTTTTTAAGAAACATTCAATGGTGGAAGAAAAGAGCAGCCAATTTGTATAAGGAGGATTAACGCGTCGTAATTGGATAAATTCCTTGATATAGCGTTGTTTTGTCAAGCTATCCAATGGAGTCCATAAAGCATCGTAACCACGTAGAAAACTTTCGGCAATATAAGCCGCATCCACCAATGGCTGACCCTCTTTTCGCCAAAGCAGATAGTCTTTACTTTCAGGATTGACAGCATGAGCATAACTTTTCAAAGCCCATTCGCGAAGTTGCTTACGCTGTATCATCATCCGGCAACGAAAGCCAAGGCGCCAGCCCTGCCATCAAACGTCCAAAGCATTCCATATAAGTCACCCGCTTGTCACGTCCGTCCCATGTCGGGCTCAACTCTACCAACATATTTTCCTGGAGTTTTCCCTCACTCATGTTACTAAGCACAGGAGCCGCCATTCGATATAAAATATCGCACCAGAGTTCACGGTCCATCACTTCTTTTTTTCTTTTAGCAACCAAAACCTGGGCAGGTAGCAATAAGAGCAGTGCAAACAATATCCATATATATCTTCTTGTTTTCATGATATCATTTTAAATATGTTTTTCATTGTCAGCAAATTTACTATATTTTTCACTTCCATCCTACAAACTTCCGTTTTCTTCCTTCTCAAAAAGAAACATAAAGCCCGAAACCTCTTATTCGTCCCACTGCATAAAAAACGTGAGATACAGGTTTTATCTGATTCTTAAAACCTGTATCTCACGTAAATAAATATTCGATACTATCTCAGTTTAGAACTCTTCTCCATATTCCGGTTTCTTATCCAACGAGCCTTCGCGCGGATAAAAGTCCTAAGAGAGTTATTCTAACTTCAATTTAGCATTCTTACTTCTTATCCTCTACCAGGATGCCGTTTTTAAATTGGTAGGTTTCTACCAGATTGCCGTTTTCATCCCAATGTTTCGACGGGCCATCTGCCACATAGCCGTTAAATTCACGTTTCAAATCCCGTGCTTCCGGTTTTATATTCCAAACCGACTCCACTTTCTTGTTTCCATTAGGCCAATACTGAGTCCAGATGCCTTGTTTCTTTTTCAAATCTCTTTGCCACATCCACTCTATATCTCCATATTTAGACCAATATGTTTCCTGACCTGTTTTCCGGCCGTTCTCATAAAAGGCCTGATGTTGCTTACTTCCATCCGGATAATAATCAATCAACTCTCCATGAAGCAGATATCTTCCATTCGGACAGATTCGGGCACTCCATGTCGATTTCAATTTACCATCCGAATACTTTTCAGAGAAATTCTTCACTTCTCCTCCTGACGACTCCGGCGTTACATCTGCAGCATCCGACCATACCCAAGCTTCGTTGAATTCGTAATGAATGGGCGGATAACCAGCAGTTGTGAGCAAATGAATCACTCCATTCGGAGCCTGACGCACCGTTGAATATCCCAAAGAGCCGTATGGCGGGCGGTGACGCTGCGGAAGCTGAACAGGAAGTGTTTTGATACGCCAAGTCTTTCCATTATCTTTAGAGATGGCCACAAAAGCATCGTTTCCGTATTTCCATCCGGTAGGAGGCGCTATTTTCTTTTTATGCATATACGCATCGCTCACAAACAACAAATTGCCGGAAGCCAACTTTATCAAACAAGGACGTTGCACGCTGCCGAGCGGAGGGAATGGAGAAGCAACGCTCTCACTCCACGTAGCTCCCCAGTCATGCGAAATATTCTGCGGAGACCAACCGTCTACATTGGCATTCTTACCACCTATAGAAAGCAATGTTCCCTTATCGTCCAACGGAACAATGGTAGAGTGGCGTCCGCCTGTCCGGCCGCCCATATCATGCCAGGTCTTGCCTTCATCCGTACTACGCCACAAAAAGCTACGGCTATCTTTGCCGTCCATGGCCATGTAGATGGCGCCGCTCGGGTCACGGAACGCGTTAACTATAGGTTGCGCCGTATAATTGGTAGCAATGCTGTCAAGTTGAGGAATAGAAAAAGTCCAGCTAGCCCCATTATCAGTAGAAGTGGCTATACGGAACGGCACATAGTCGGAGATGTAACGTCCGCCTCCGAAGAACCAGATTTTGCCGTTATCGTTCCACAACAGCCCCGACTGGTCGTTACCTCCGTGAGTATAAAAGAACAGTTCCGGCATATCCCAATCCTCCGAACCGTATCGCAAACGCGCCTGAACAAAGGTAGTAGCCGTATCATTTTCCGATTTACCTACCGGAGCACTGAAATAGACAGCCAACGCATCGCCGTTAGGCAATATCTCGAATCCGGGCGAATGGCTATGAGTATACACCCCTTCGTCTATTCCCGCCAACGCAGCCGTTTCGGTCTCCGTATAAGCCGGAGGAATAGGAATGGCAAAACGGACTGTAAAATAAGGAATATTCGCCGAAGGACCATAAGAGGATTGTTCCGTTGTTTGTTTCACAACCGACTGATTGAAAGGAATCTTACCCCGGTCTTCCAACACAAATTGAAGCATATTGGAGGAATCTCCTTTTGCCGTCATATTAAAACCCGGAGAAAAATTAGAGGACTCTACAAGAATCGTGTCCTGTTTCAGAGATTGGGCATCGCCTTTTTTTGCCGAGCAGCCCGAAAGGAAAACGCACACAACCGGTGCCATAGAGAGAACGAGTTTTCCGATTTTCATCATCATAGAAATTTAAGGCAGGTTCTATCCATTATGTATCCGCCGCTCCTAAGATAAGAACCCACAATCTTATGAACAGCATCTGTTTGTATTAGTTTTGCAAATATACCTTTTTCATCCGTAACAGAACAAATAAGTGGCTGATAATTTTACAATTAAATAAAGTTCGTCTCTACAAAGAGATGCTGGACAACTTTTTCCGTCAGGCTCGTGAAATAAATCTTATTATCCGATTGCGTACTCACGTTTCCAAAAGAAACAGAACGGTTATTCCTTCGATAAAAGCAGCCTCAATATGCGTGATAAATGCAAGCAAAAGAGGTATCCTTACATTCTATTTACAAATAAAAAGCGAATCTCACATTTTCCGCCTATACATCATTCCATGTTCCATAATTATTGTATCTTTGTACACAGGCTTTCCTTGTACGTCCTACTCTTGTAAGACATTTGTATTACATAGGTAAGACGTATAAGAGATACCCATATTCAACCTTATTTATATTCACCTAAATAGAAATCATTATGGCTATTACATTCGATTGGTACGAAAACCCAACACCTGCCGACAAAGAAGACGAAAAAAAGACCCTTCATCCGCGTCTACGGTTTAACGGAACATTGGACACGGAAAACTTACGCTCTGACATTCAAATGCGGACATCACTAAGCGAAACAGACGTAACAGCTGTGCTTGATGCACTCTCAAACGTTATGGGTAAAGCCTTAACCGACGGAAGACGAGTTCATCTGGATGGAATCGGATACTTTTATCCTACTCTGACCTGTACCGAAACCATCACGCCAGAAACCAAAAACAAATCTTCTAAAATAAGACTGAAAGGCATCAAATTCCGGGCCGACAAAAAGCTGAAAAGCGGATTGGGAAGTATCCGTGTAAAACGTTTAAAACTGGAAGACCACTCGTCTGCCATCACCAATGAAGAGATAAACCTCCGCCTGAACAAGTACTTTCAGACCCACTCTTTTTTGAGAAGAGCAGACTTTCAGATTCTTTGTAATCAGACGAAAAACACGGCTATCCGTCATATCAAGCGCCTATTAGACGAAGGTAAGTTAGAAAATGCAGGCACCATGCGTCAACCCATTTATATAGCAGGAAAAGAAAAAAGCACGAAAGAAAAATAACCTGTCGTCTCGAAACGAACTTCAAAGAGAACGCACAAAATAACCTTTCACTACTTTGGGTAAAATGAAATAAAACTATATACAAGATAAAAAGAAGGTTCACAACATTGCATAATCCAGAAAGAAGTAGTTCCTTCGCAAACAAATTCAACAAACATATGAAAAATTTTCCCAAAACATGCATCAAACGGCCTTCTGCTACAGAGAAAGAAATAGCCGTTTGCGAAAAGAGACTTCAGGACTTAGAAGCATCCGCCAAACCGGATTCTATAACATACGAAAAGCGCAAAATGATAGCACTCAACCGATTGGCCGCTCTCTACAGAGATATGAATTCACAAGAACAGGCACGACAAGCCTACGGACAAGTGATACAAGTAACAAAAGCGTTGGCCAAGAAAAATACAAAAGACAAAGAAATGTTTTTAAGACGATTAGCTAACGCTTTCAATGAAGCAGCAGGTTTAGCGGTCTACCCCGATGAAGCGGAAAAACTATATCTTAATGCTTTACGCGCTTTGGTGGAGATAAAAGAGCTTCCCAAACCACTAAAGAATGAAAAGATTTCCTTAACAGACATCTTAACCATCAGCTCAGAATTATTGGCACTCTATCATCGGGAAAAACGAGAAAAGAAAGCATGGGAGATGTACGAATACATCCAATCGCTCTACACCAACCCCGATAATCTTCAGGAAAACCTAAACGAGCGGATAACTATCATCAGGCACCTCACTCTGGTTTTCACTCTCTACGGCAATATTAAAATGGCCAAAAAGTTGTTACATAAGAAAGTAGAGCTCTATGAAGAGTTATGCGAAAAGAACGAAAATTATCTATCGGGCCTTGCTGGCTGCTATGAAGATTTAGCATTGGAAGCAAAAGAGGATGAGCTAAAAAAAGAACTTTACCTCAAAGCATTGGAGCTATATCGGCAGGCAGACGCGCTTACTGAAAGAAAATACGAGAATTGCAACACGGAAGTTCTTTACTTAGAGGAACAAACCGACATCTACAAAAAGTTGGCAGAGCTTTGTGCATGTTCCGGTTGCAAAGAAGAGGCAAAGAAATACATTGCCGATGCTTTGAAGTGTTACGAACTCAATGCCCGGTATGCACAGGAACGCTTTTTTAACGAAATGCAAGAATTAAAGATAGAAGTGGAAACCGAGTAATCCTTTCTGCTTAAAACTACGGCATGCTATGCTATTCGATACAGAAGTTATTTGCCTAAGACTTCTTTACTTCATGCACAGTTCTTCGAGACTGTTTGCCATTTGTTTGGCAACCAGTCTTTTATTTATACCTGCCACAGAATCTTCTATCCCGGCAAACTCTTAACAGGCAACAACCAATGAGACAGTCGTTTACCCACATCCTTTTCAGTAAAATCCTCTATATAAACGCTCCCGGATAAAGCCTTACAAAAGAAAGTTTCTTCTAAACATACCGGAAGAAAAGGAGCTCTACTCCAATAAAAAAATGGTTTAACATTGAACCATTTTTTAGATATTATTTATACCTTTGCACCCCAAAAATTAAAAAGATTAATGGATAACACAAGTAACGACGCTGTACATGCGCTTTTGATGGAAATACTACACACCCGCAGGTCCCTCCGTCAAGCCATAAAACGAATGCTGAAAAAGAGCAATGTGAACATGACTTTTGAGATGTTCCAGATTATGAGTTACCTCCTATATAGAGACGGAGTAAGTCAGCAGGTCTTGGCCGAACGGACCGTAAAGACCAAAACGTGTATGACGAACCTCATCAACAATCTGGAAACGAAAGACTGGGTAATCCGCCGGAAAGACACGGAGGACAAACGAAACCAGCTAATATTCCTTACGGATACAGGCAGGGAAGTTTCAGAAGAAATACATCAATTACTGAATGATTTTCATTGCCAAATTTCTAAAAAGATAAGTGGAAAACAAATGGAAGAGGCCACTAATCAGTTGTTAAAACTTAGCCGTATACTCGATGAAATTTAACTATTACACCCTCTTATTCTTATTACTGAACGTTACTTTACTAAAAGCACAACAGCTATATCCGCTCTCCTTGGATGAACTGTTCGAAAGGGGAGAAAAATATAGCTTGCAAGTCCGGGCATCCCATATTCAAGAACTGATAGCCGGAGAAAAAGAGCAACAGGCTCGTATCGCACTTCTGCCCGAAATAAAAATGAATGCCACTGTCGGATATATCGGACAACCGACTGTTTTCAAGAACGGACTTTCCAATCCCATACATCCCGACATGCCGGACTGGTCGCATAATTACAACGTAGAACTTACCCAGCCCCTCTACCGTGGAGGCAAGATAAAACAGTCCGTAAAAAGAGCAGCTCTGGATAAGCAGATGGCACGTCTGAGCACCACAAACAACGTGGCCGATGTAAAGCTCCTCCTGCTGCAACAATACATGGGCCTCTTTACCCTCCACAAGCAGCAAAATGTGTTGGAACGTAATATTGAGGAATCGCGCATCAGGCTGAAAGATATCAGGAAAAAGCTTCAGGAGGGCCTCCTGACACGCAACGATGAGATTAGAAGTGAGTTGGAACTGACCAACTACGAGCTTTCTCTGCGCGAAGTGAAAGACGACATCTACATTGTATCCCAACAACTGGATGCCATTCTGGGACTGGACGAAAGCCTGCTATTACTGCCCGACACCTCGCTGCTTCACGTCCCGGTGCAGATACAAAGCTGCGATATCTATATAGAACAAGCCTACCAAAATTATCCTGAGATGCAGATGGCACGCTACCGCACCCGGCTTGCCATGACGGACAAACAAATTGCCCGGGCAGACTATCGGCCCACCCTGTCGCTACATGCCGGAAATACACTTGCCCGTCCCCTGAGCACCACAATGGAAGATATGTTCAACAACAACTGGAATATAGCGCTCAGCCTTTCTTACCCACTCTCCTCGCTCTATACCAATCATCATAAAATGAAGGAGACCAAGCAATACATCATCCTGCAACAAAATGCGGAAGAGGAGATGAAGCAACAAATACGTACCAAAGTACGCAGCGCCTATATCCGTCATGAAGAAGCCCTGGACCGGGTAGAAGCGTTACGCCTTTCCGTTAAACAAGCGGAAGAGAACTACCGCATCGTTCACAACCGGTACATGAACCAGCTCTCCATCCTGACCGATTTGCTGGACGCTGCCAACATCCGCTTGCAACAAGAACTGCAACTGACAGCCGCACGTGCCAACGTTATCTATACTTATTATGAATTATTGCGAGTCTGCGGCAATTTATAAACTAATAAACAACTAAATATGGCGACACTCAAAGAAAAAAAGAAACGGCTGATAAAGCTGAGAATCAGGAATATCACCATGAATACGGTTTGCATCCTTATTGCCCTGACAGGTATTTCCTGGACAGTGAATTTCTTCTGGAAATATGTGAACTACGAAATTACCAACGATGCCATGGTCGACCAATATATTTCGCCCATCAATGTCCGCGCATCCGGTTATATCAAGGAAGTACGCTTCACCGCGCATCAGTTTGTGAAGACCGGAGACACCTTGTTGATAGTGGACGACCGCGAAGCCCGCATCAAATTGAAGGATGCGCAGGCTGCTTTGATGGAAGCTTATGCGTCCCGCGATATTTTGGGGTCGGGCATACAAACCAGTCAGGAGAACATCTCCGTACAGGAAGCGAACATTGCCGAAACCAAAGCCCGACTATGGCAGATGGAGCAGGATTACCACCGTTATGCCAACTTGCTGAAGGAGGAATCTGTTTCCCGCCAGCAATACGAGCAGGTGAAGGCCGACTATGAAGCCATGAAAGCACGTTATCAGGCGCTGTTGAAACAAAAGAACGCCGTGCAGTCGCAATATTCGGAAACCACTAAGAAAAAGGCCAGTGTGGAAGCCTCCATACTCCGTAAGGAATCGGAACTGGAAATGGCGGAACTGAATCTTTCGTATACCGTGGTTACAGCGCCTTACGACGGATATATGGGTCGCCGGACATTGGAACCGGGACAACTGGTACAATCCGGTCAAACCATTTCTTATCTGGTACGGAGCAACGACAAATGGATTACAGCCAATTATAAAGAGACGCAGATTGCGAACATCCATATTGGACAGAAGGTAATTGTAAAAGTAGATGCATTCGATAACCGCCTTTTCCATGGCACCGTTACGGCCATCTCGGAAGCTACCGGCTCAAAGTATTCACTGGTACCCACGGATAACTCGGCCGGCAATTTCGTGAAAATACAACAGCGAATCCCTGTCCGCATCGATTTAAACGACGCCACTCCCGAAGATATGGAACAGCTCCGTGCCGGTATGATGGCTGTAACGGAAGCTCTAAAACACTAATCCGCCGAATCATGGTAAATCTGCAAGCTCTCAATGTTCCCATCCGCCCCGGTGTGCCCAAATGGTTAGGTTTCGCCACAACCATTGCCATCATGCTTCCCCTTGTGCTGATAAACGGTGTCTATACAGGAGATATCACCGAAGTGTCGGGTTCTCTCGGCATCATGAGCGAAGATATCCGTATGGCCTACTACGCCACTTCGGTAGGAATGGCAGTCTGCTATCCCCTTATCCCCAAAATAAAACGTGTGCTCACTACAAAGACAGTGTTGCTGGCGGACTTTATTATACAAATTTTCCTCTGCCTCCTCTGCGCACATGCCAACCAGATAGACATCATCACCGTTTGCAGCTTTTTCATCGGCTTCTTCAAAGGTTTCGCCATGATGGAATTTATCCTTATCATCCGTCCTTTTTTCACTCCTAACAATGTCCGCAGCGAATTCTATTCCTTTTTCTATCCCATCGTCTATTCCGGCGGACAAATTTCAATGGCACTTACAGCTCAACTGGCGTACAGTTACCAATGGCAACACATGTATTATCTGGTAATCATCCTGCTGCTTGTTGCCATCATCTTCGTGCTGCTGTTTTTCCGCTATACGAACAGAGTCATTCATATACCCTTCAAGGAGATTGACGGAAAAAGTATCTTGCTGATTTCCACCGCACTGCTGCTCACTATTTATACGGCAACCTACGGAAAGACACTGGATTGGTTTGCGTCAACACGCATCACAACGTATGTCATCCTGATTCCTATCCTGCTCTGGTTGTTTGTCCACCGCCAACAAACAATGGAGCAACCTTACCTGCGCTTGGAAGTACTGTATCATTGGAAAACGATTGTCGGCTATATTTTTATCACACTCGGCATGTTCTTCGCTTCCAGCAGCAGCCTGATTGTAAGCTATTCCAGCAGCATCCTCCGGGTAGGAAGCGTACATACCAACATGCTATACTTATGGATGTTACCCGGATTCATTGCGGGAGCCATCATCTGTTTCTGGTGGTTTCGTTGGCAACGCTGGCGTTTCCGCATCCTCATCTCTATCGGTATGCTTTGTTTCGCCATTTATTTTGCCATCCTTTATTTTCAAATGATGCCGGAAGGCAGTTATGAGATATTACGCTGGTCTTCGTTTTTCAGGGGAATAGGAATGATGATTATGTTTATTGCTTTCGGTGTGTATGTGGTAGAAGAATTGAATCCGAAACTGATGATATTCAATGCATTCTTTCTCATTGTAGCCCGCTCCGCACTGGCACCGGCACTTTCCGCATGCTTCTACAACAACGTCCTCTACCATCTCCAGCAGAAAGCCATGTTCAGGCTCTCGGAAAACATGACGATGGATAATGTACTGGCATCGGCCCCATATACCCAATCGCTCAATAGCGCCATCGCACAAGGACACAATATGGGCGAAGCCATCCAGATGGCTACCAACAGCCTTTACTCGACCTTACAGACGCAAGGGTTGTTGCTAAGCCTGAAAACACTCATCGGATATTTGCTCATCTCAGCTTTGGTACTGGCAGCTGTCGCACTCTTTATCCCTTTCCATAAGACGGTAAAAGTGGCCGTGGTGAAGACCGGCGAAGATATGGTGTAACGTGTACGGAAAAGCTTTGGATAAAGCTATTTATAACCAATCCGCGGAATAGCACGCACTTCGTTCCAAACAAATCCGGACACATCTTCTGTCCGAACCACTCCTGAGGAGGAGGCATTTTCTTTGCTGGCACGAAGCAGATACATATCTGCCACGGAACGGGACAACAACTTCATGGTTCGGGCATTGGCATAACCCAACTCCCGCCGGGAGCATAAACCGTGAATATAAGTCTTCAGAATGCAACCGGCACCTTCATCCACCACCAATTGGCGTTCTTTTAAGCAGAGCTCCAATATACGGAACAGCTCTTCTTCCGAATAATCGGCAAAATGGAACGTGTGGTCGAACTCCGGAATACCGCACCGCTGCAAATTATCAACCAAAGGCTGACGGTTGGTTGCATACCCGGCTATAACCAACGCATAAGGGCCGGGAAGCTCTGCCATCAGCGTACCCAACTTGATACGCAGTTTCTCCCCGTCGAAATACGAATTCGGATTCTTAAACTGGGGAGCATCGCCGTCCACAAACAGCAATCCCTGGCAAGAACGGCGCATCGCATCACGCAATAGTTCGTCTACCTTGTATTCGGAAACATTATAAAGTTCTTCGGCTTTCACCTCTACCAGATGGCCTTTTCCCAACATATTCATTGCCTTCAGCAATTCGGTCAGAATCCCTGCGACCGTACTCTTCCCCGTTCCGGTATTTCCGGTAAAGTTCCATCTTAAAGGTTCCATTTCATCGTACGACTTGCCTTGCCTGTTCAAGTAACGGGCTATTTCCACAAAATTACGGATACCTTGCTTCACCTGCTCCAGTCCCACCAGTTTATCGAGTTTCCGCAACGAACGGGCTATTGCTTTCTCATCAAAAGCATACTCTTTATCAGCCGGCTCCATACACAGGGAAATATCCTCCTTACAGATAGTTTGAAGCACCTTCTTATTTTTAAGTTTAGCCGGAGACAGCTTCGCCAGACGGTTACTCATGGCCGGAATGATATGTGCGGAGATAAGCCGTGTAACAAAACGGGCATTCCCGAAATGTTTGTCCTTCCGGGCTACTTCCGAAGCAATAAGCTGTTTCAACGAACGGAGAGCCGCCGGAGAAAAACAGTAGTGCGACTTATGCGCCACGCTTTGCGCTATTTCCATCAGCTCGTCCACCGAATAATCTTGGAAATAGAACGTATAAGGGAAACGCGATTTCAATCCGGAATTCGTTTCCAGCAACAGGTTCATCTCTTCGGGATAACCGGCCAAAATCACCAGCATATCCACTTCCTCCCTGCTCAAAGCGGTAAGCAGCGTTTCCAGCACCCGGTTTCCAAAATCCTCTTTATTAGGAGAATACAACGTATAGGCCTCATCGATAAAAAGCACATTGCCGCGGGCCTGCTGCAACACCCCTTTGGTTTTCTTCTCCGTATCGCCGATATGTACGCCTATCAGGTCGCTCCGTTCCACCCGTATCACATTGCCTACGGACAATAAGCCGAGTGACGCGTAAATTTCTCCTATCAAATCGGCCACGGTGGTTTTACCCGTACCGGGGTTACCGTTAAAAATCATGTGCAGAGGCGGCATCTCCGTATGAATACCCATCTCGGCACGTAACGAAGCGAACCTTACCATATTCAGATGACTCTCTATACTCTTCTTCAATTCACCCAGACCAACCATCTTCCGCAACTTAGCCAACGGTTGTTTATAATCTTTAGCCTTGATTTGGGGGATATCTTCTACTTCAATGGTACTTAACTGCACCATCGAAGGCAATTTCAGCTTGTTCACACGGGAAGATATGGCCTGCAATACATCCATGGAAAGCAGGTTTTCGATATAACGGCCGTTACCAAACGAACTGTCCCGTACGGCATAATCCCGTTTTACCTTCAACTGCAATGCCTTCCGCGCTTCCGGCGTCATCACATAATGATGCTTCTCGCAATAAAGGTCGGCAATCTGCATCAGCTCTTCCACATTGTAATCATCGAAATAATAACGATTCTGCGGCGGAATACGCGAATCGAATCCGGGATTCTGCGCCAGCATTTCATTCATCGGCTCAGGATAACCGGCCAACAGCAGCATCCAATCGCGTTGTTCTTCATCGGCCAAAGCCGTAAGCAAAGTCTCCAACACCTGCATGCCCGGGTCTTTCGGGTCATTCGGCTTATAAAGTGTGTAGGCTTCGTCAATAAACAAAATGCCTCCTTTTGCCCGTTCCATTGCCTTGAGGGTTTTCTCGTGCTCACTGCTATAAAACTGTCCGGTCAGGGTACTCCGTTCTTCGAATACCACATGTCCTTTACTCAATACTCCCAACTCTTTCAATATGGCGCCAAACAGTTTAGCCACCGTGGTTTTTCCGGTTCCCGGATTACCGATGAAAGCGCCGTGCAACGAAGGCAAAGGAGTTTCCATTCCCCGGGCCGAACGCTTACGGGCCAAGGTGATGATGTTGCTGTAATCGCGTATCTGGTTCTTCACCCTCTGCAAGCCAATCATTTTATCCAATTGTTCCATCGGACTGTCTACGGAATCAGCCTTCACAATCTTCTTTCCGGCAATGTAAGTCTTGGGCTGAATGCTGTCTTTCCCATATAATGCTTCCGTGTCCCTTACACCTACTTCAAACGGAGCGGAAATCACCGTCTCGCCCATGAACAGGATTTCTATCAGATAAATCTGTTTATTCCAAAAGTTTTTTTCATCCTCTCCTATTGTCCAGACAAGTTGCAGGAATTTTCCTTTTCCATCCTCTAAGCAGTAACGAAATGCTTCCATCCGGTTTGCTTTAACCAGCTGACCGGTTTCATTATACAATTTTATCTCAAACTCGGCCGAATACTCCTTTTCCAGTAAATCGTTCACCAAAAAGACCATCAATATGGAGCCAAGATTCTTTATATGAAAACAGTTCTGCGAATTAGGCAAATTCTGATAGTCTACCTCTTTTCCGGCATCTATACGATACAAGTTGAATGCGTTATAAGAAAAACAGGAAGTGAACGATTCGGGTAGCTGAACCAACTGGAATATCTTTTCAAAGAGCCGGTTCTTCTGTTTATCGAGAATTTCAATCCGATAGAGACCCTCCCGCTTTAGCGAAGGCTCGCCGTTTACAGAAGACAAGAAGTTGAAATCCAGTGTAAAGACAGGCAACACCTCGTCCGAACCGAGAAAACATTGCCATGCTACCTCCTGCAACACATCGCCTTGCTCCGTCCGTAAATAAGCCCATCCTTCCACGCAGTGATAAGATTTGCCATAGTATGGATTATGTATCCGCACCCGGGCAGCCATACGGCTTTCCGCATTATACCGGAATACAGTCCGCTCCGAATAAGCCTCCGGAACGCTTCCTTCCGATACATAGGCCAGTTCAACAGCCACTATCTGAGGCTTATAGATATCCTCTTCCGCAAACAGGGAATCCTCCATTTCCTCCTCATCCAAGGCATCATCGTCCTCTTCTTCATCCCATCCGTCATCTTCCTTGCCGGAAGCATCATCCTCTGCAGAATCGTCTCCTATACTCGATGAAATGAATTCATCCAACAGTTTGTCAAAGTCATCGGAAGTCAAATCGGCGTTATCATTTATTGTTGTCATATTGGGGGTCTTTCTTCATTTATTTATTCTCTGTATCTATTCTCTCTCTTTGTAAGCCCGGGAGTCCCTTACCAATTTAGCTAAAGACGGATAGGTCTGGAACGCAAAGGTTCGGCGGATAAGACAGGAATGGGAGTTATCAGCTCGTAATGCTCACCCTGTTTCTCCATCACCACCAGCTCGCAATTTCCCGGCGATGCCATCCGTTCAAACTCTTCGACCGTAAGATGGAACCAACGCATCACAAACAAACGTATGGCCAAGGAATGGGTCACCAATACACAATTCTCCGGGAACTCCGGTTTGGAAAAGTCACGGTGCATGGAACCTAGCAAATCATTCACCCTATCGTACACGTCCGACGCTGCCTCTCCACCCGGAAAACGGTAATAAAACACGCCATATTCCTTACGTTCGCGGCAAACCTTATCAAAATCTTCATTGCATCGCAAATAGCCCCACTCCTGTTCACGTAGACGGGGTTCTTCGCTATATCGAAACTGGGTACGGGGAAAAGAAGCTGCCATATTCTCAAAAGTAGAACGGGTGCGCCAAAAGGGAGACACATAGAAATAGAGAGACTCTTCTCCCACCAACTGTTTCAAAACCTTACCGGCTTCGCGAGCCTGTCGGCATCCCGTTTGGGTCAGTTCTATGGCATAATCGGGGGTATGAGCAAATATATGTTTGTCTACATTGGCGCAACTCTCCCCGTGACGGACTAATATAATACGTTTGGGTTTCATAGTATCTTCGCTGATAATGGTCACGAAAATAGCTATTTATATGAATATGTACAATTTTCTATTTACATATTTGAAAAGAAACGTCTGAAATTATGTACTTTTGCCCGTAACGAATAAAAAGGAAGATGAAAAGTACAGACAAATTTTCCATCAGGAATCAAGAACCATTTCTTCGGGAGGTTCCCCTGGCTGATACACTGGTTATCTTCATTCATGGCATTGTAGAAGGCCCCTCACAGTTCAGACCTTTTATTGAGATAACCCTTCAAGCGGGATGTTCCTGTGCGGCTTTATTATTACCGGGGCATGGAGGCTCCGCCAGTGAATTCGCTCACAGCAGCCAAAGGGAGTGGATACTTTATGTGAAAAGGGAACTGGAACATTTCCGGCAACAATATCCCCACCTGATATTAGTCGGTCATTCAATGGGAACGCTTTTATCCATGATTGCCTATACAGAAAACCCTTCGGGCATAGACAGCCTCATTGTCATAGCCGCCCCGCTCCATATACAAGTGTCGATGCGGGCTATCCGCAATAACCTGAAAATAGCCTTTAGCGAATCTATTCCACCTAACGACCCCGCTTATCCATTGACAAAAGCTATCAGCGTAGCGCACTGTCCCATACCGCAATATGTAACTTGGGTTCCACGCCTCGCTGACCTGTTCCGGCTGATAGCTCAGACCCGCAAAGTGCTTCCGCAAATAAGAGTCCCCTTACTGGCTATTCACTCCGACCGGGATGAGCTGGTAGGTATACGGAGCATCGACTATCTTCGGCAATCCGTTCCGGAAACTTATTTGCACATTGTCCG
>ERZ791796.1216-NODE-1216-length-17385-cov-2.624005_pt1 | contig 17385 bp, 13 predicted proteins | sample MGYA00510311_ERZ791796 | MGnify/ENA primary metagenome ERZ791796 (study PRJEB30046, sample SAMN00792042) | human gut metagenome | study: EMG produced TPA metagenomics assembly of the A metagenome-wide association study of gut microbiota in type 2...
ATTATTATTGGTGGTTGAAACAGGGAACGCTTGAAACATTGGCTTATGAATTCGACAGGCCGGAGCATGTTTCGAGTGTGGAAGTCTATTGGTTGGATTTTGACCATTACGACGGTAACTATCGGGTGCCCGAAAGCTGGAAGCTTTATTATAAGGAGGAGAATGCTTGGAAAGAAGTGGAAACTCTCGATGAATACGGCATAAAAAAGGATTGCTACAATGTATTGCATTTTAAACCGGTGATGACTTCCGCGTTGAAAATTGAGGCTCAGTTGCGCAAAGGAGCTTCCGGAGGAATCATCGAGTGGAAAGTAAACGGAGAACCTTATCGCTGTACGGAGCGACCGGTGGCGATGCCGAAAGGAATGAAACAACCCTCGTTCTATAAGAAATATTTAAATCAGGAAGGATTTCCTATTGTAGCCTCGGCGAATGTAAGGGATGAAGCGCTAATGAAAGCTTATGAGTATATGCATCTCATGTTGCTTAAGCTTCCGGCAGCGCGGGAGGCTATGATTCAGCGGGGATGCAAGGTGATTGTAATCGGAGAAAAGGAACAGGTAAGCGATATCCCCGAATATGCATTCTTTACCCGTACGGCAGAAGAAAAGAAATACTGGAATGCCCGTGCAAGAGGATTTGGCGGTTCTGAAGGAGACGGCTGGTGCATGAGCGGAGGCGAGGAGAATTTGCTGAATTTGCCGGGCGACCGTTATCGGGGTGAAAACATCTTTATTCATGAATTTGCGCATCTGATTCACGGTGTAGGCTTACGCAGTACGGTCCCGGGGTTCGACGACCGTTTGCAACGGCTTTATGATAGTGCCAAGACAAAAGGCCTTTGGGCAAATACGTATGCCATGGCGAATAAGGAGGAATATTTTGCTGAATGTGTGCAGTCTTATTTCAATTGTAACCGGTATGCGGAGAAAGCAGATGGCGTACATAATTCGGTGAATACGCGGGAAAAGCTTCGTCATTATGACCCGGAAATGTATGCGTTGCTTAGTGAATTGTTTTATCCGTTCTTTGATGAGTAAGGAACTTTTCATCGAGTACAGTGCTTGTTTGACTTATGTGTTTGGATATGTTCTTTTTATAAACGAAAATAAAAGATAGAATAATGAAGAAAGTATTATTAACCCTATTGGGAGTGATAGGCGCAAGTGTTCAACTTGTGGCGCAAGGTGTGCAAGGACACGGATATCCTATCAATCCGGTTCCCTTTACTTCTGTGAAAGTAACGGATGCTTTTTGGGGACAACGTCTGAAAGCCAGTCGGGAAGTAACCATTCCGTTGGCTTTTAGTAAATGCGAAGAGACCGGGCGGTATGAAAACTTTTATAAAGCGGCCCATCCGAGTGACAGCTATAAGGTAGAAGGTTATTCGTTTGACGATACGGACGTGTATAAAACCATAGAGGGCGCTAGTTATATATTGCAAACTTATCCCGACAAGAAGCTGGAACAGTATATCGATAGCGTGCTGACCATTGTGGCTTCGGCACAAGAACCTGACGGATACTTATATACCGCCCGTACCATGAATCCGGCTCATCCGCACCGATGGGCAGGCTCCAAGCGTTGGGAGAATGTGGAAAATCTGAGCCATGAGTTTTATAACCTCGGACATATGATAGAGGGAGCTGTGGCGCATTATCAAGCTACCGGAAAAAGGAATTTCCTGGATATAGCCATTCGTTATGCGGATTGTGTTTGTAGGGAAATTGGCGATGGAAAGGGACAAATTGTAGCCGTACCAGGACATCAGATAGCGGAAATGGCTTTGGCGAAACTCTATATAGTGACAGGCGACCGGAAGTATCTGGATGAGGCGAAGTTCTTTCTGGATAAGCGAGGTTACACTGCTAACAGCCGAGGTGAATACAGTCAGGCGCACAAGCCGGTGGTAGAGCAGGACGAAGCGGTAGGGCATGCCGTGCGGGCTGCCTATATGTATTCGGGTATGGCCGATGTGGCTGCGTTGACCGGCGATTCGGCTTACATCCGGGCTATCGACAAAATTTGGGATAACATTGTTTCCAAAAAGTATTATATAACCGGAGGTATCGGTGCCACATCAAAAGGGGAAGCTTTCGGCCAGAACTATGAATTGCCTAATATGTCGGCTTACTGTGAAACGTGTGCGGCCATCGGCAATGTCTATTTGAATCATCGGCTTTTCCTGTTACATGGCGAAAGCAAGTATTATGATGTGTTGGAACGCACCTTATATAATGGGTTGATTTCAGGCGTATCGCTGGATGGCGGTGCTTTCTTTTATCCCAATCCGTTAGAATCTGTAGGCCAGCACCAGCGTCAGCCTTGGTTTGGGTGTGCCTGCTGCCCGTCGAACATTTGCCGTTTCATCCCTTCACTGCCCGGTTATGTGTATGCTGTGAAAGATAAGAATGTATATGTGAATCTCTTTATGTCGAATGATGCCGAGCTGAAGGTGAATGGTAAAAAACTCTCTTTGCGGCAGACGACCAACTATCCGTTCGAAGGTGATACGGAAATTGAAGTAACCAAGGCTACGGGAGGAGACTTTACAATGAAAATCCGTATTCCGGGATGGGTACGTAATCAACCGGTACCCAGCGATTTGTACAGCTATTCCGATGGAAAACAGTCGAAGTATGCAGTCTGGGTGAATTGGACTCCCATGGAGGCTTCTGTACAGGCCGACGGTTATGTAACCCTTTCACGTAAGTGGCGCAAAGGAGATAAGGTAGCCGTGCATTTTGATATGCAACCACGAATCGTAAAAGCTCACCCCAACGTAGCGGCAGACCGGGGACGTGTTGCCGTGGAGATGGGTCCGTTGGTTTATTGCGCAGAGTGGAAAGACAATGATTTCGATGTGTTGAGCGTGCTGATGAATAAGGAACCGAAATTTGAAGGAGAACAACGTTCAGATGTGCTTTACGGCGCCATGCGTTTAAAGACGGCCGCTCAAGTATTGAATTATGATGAGACGGGTCGCCTTATCGTAAAAGATGTACAACTCACCTTGATACCTTATTATGCTTGGGCGCATCGTGGAGCCGGAGCTATGGCAGTATGGTTGCCGATGGAACTGAATGCCTGTCGTCCTTCCCAACCGGAAACGTTGGCATCGAAGAGTAAGCTGACAGCTTCGCAGCCTACGGCAGCCTTATCGGCTATTAACGACCGTTTAGTGCCACAAAATGCCGACGACCGTTCCATGCCTTACTATCATTGGTGGCCGAAACAAGGTTCTACCGAATGGCTGGTGTACACATTTCCGGAAGCAACCACCATCTCACGTTCTACAGTCTATTGGTTCGACGACGAACCATGGGGCGGTTGCCGTGTTCCCGCAGCATGGAAACTCTATTATAAAGATGAGGCGGGTACGTGGCTGCCGGTAGCAGTAGCCGGAACTTATGGTTTAAACAAAGGAGTAGGGAATGAGGTGAGTTTTACTCCTATTCGCACAAAGGAATTGAAATTAGAGGTAGCTCAACCGGAGAAATATTCCTGCGGACTGTTTGAATGGGAGGTGAAATAAAAGTCTGTCACAGATGTGAAGAGGAACAATCACTCCATATAGCCATAGAAGGCTGTTTTGTCTACCCTTGTCAGGCATAAAAGGAGATGTATGTCAACTGAATCCAGACTCTTTCCTCTAACACTTGTGACGGTAAGCTTGGCACACTTGTGACACATACCTATGTCACACTCATGCCAACGGCTTGGCACAAGTGTGACACACGTAGCTGTCACGACCATGCCAACAGCGTGGCATTACATCGAATATAGAGCATGCTGATGATGTACATAGGAGAAGCTATGGGTGTAGTAGCAACGTAGCATATTCTCTTTCGCTCTTTTTTCTCTCTCCAGTGAGTTTAGAGGGAAACAGACGTCCAATATTAAAGAATGTGCCGGATGCAGATTGTGTCATAGAGAAAGAGCCGCCTCGTTTTCTTTCGGGGCGGCTTTTTTACCTGTTTATTTCTTCTCCAATTCTTGCACGCTATTTCGGTATTGGGTAGGCGTCATACCGGTCATCGCTTGAAATAGATTATAAAAAGTCGTCATGGAGTTGAATCCCAATTCTGCAGACAACGCTTTTAACGGAATGTTTTCTTTCGGGTCGGACAGCCGCTTGACCGCTTCGTGGGTACGAAACTCGTTGACGTATTGGGTGAATGTCTTTCCTGTCTGGTCGTTAATAATCTGGGAAAGGTATGTGCGGTTGGTGCCCAACATTTCGGATACCTTCTCTTTGGTAATCATATTGTCTGTATAGACCCGTTCTTCGCGCATCAGAGTTTCCAGACGGTTAAATAAGTCGGTCACCTTTTCGTTGGAAAGGGAAGAACCGGTATACTTGAAAGAGGCCGGAGCGGAAGATTCGGTTGGGAGAGCAGGCTCTTTTAATTCTTCAATTTGCTTCAGCAGGCTTTTTTCCCGTTGGATGGATTGTTGGTTTTGCAGGACAATGGCCCTGTATAGTTTGTTTTTATGACGATATAAATAGAAAAGGATGCTCGTGATTAGCACAATGGCAATGAAGAGATGAATAGTTCGCCCAATTCATCCAAATAGGCTTGATCATATGTGAACGGTTCTTTTTTCAGTTGTTCCACCCGTGCTTCGTTGATTTCGTTTTCTAACCTCTGGGAATAGTATTTTATTCGTAAATCATTAATAGCCTGTTCTTTTGCCAGATTAAACAGACTATCGTTTTCCAGTTGGTATATTTTACGATAGGCCAGTGCCTTATCAAAAAGCCCCGTTTGTTCGTAGAGGGAAGAGAGCATTTCGTAGAGTTCGCCTTTGTAAATAACAATGTTTTTCTCTTTTGTATAACTCTCTCCTTCTTGTAGGAAATGCAATGCTTCGTTGTAACGTTTTAACTTGCTTAACGTCTTGGCATACTGTATATAAGCATGTAATACGGAGGTTGCCTGACTGGTGGATTCGTATTGAAGCGCTTTAGAGAAAAACTCCAAAGCCTGCTCGTCTTTATCGAGTGCCGAAAGAATCATTCCGTATAAGCTGTAAATGTCGGCTTGGTCGTAGAAATTGTTTTTCAAAACGGTAAATTCGGCTTCTTTTATATAGTTGAGCGCTTGTTTGTAGTCATGTTTTAAATAGTACATAAGCGCCGCAGTCTCAGAACCGATTCGTATTAAATAGGTATCTTTTAGCTCGTGTCCCCGTTCGTAGCACTCCAGCGAATATTGAAGTCCCGTTGTATCCTCTTTTAAGTAGTACATGCTGGATAGATTGGAGAGCAAGATGGAATACAGTTTTTCGTGTTTACAACGTTTGGCTATTTCCAGTCCTTCATAAAAGTAAGAGATGGAGCGGTAATAATCCTTGTCCAGGTTGGAGGCATAAAGCCCCAATCCATTGTATATCGAACACAATGCCGTATCGTTCTTCTCATATTCGGCACAAGCCTTTGCCTGCCCCAGATTGCTATAAGCTTTTTGTCTGTTTCCCTGTATCGTGTATGCCTGTCCTAAAATAATATGCGAGTAGGTGCGGTAAAAGTGGCTTTGGGCGTTGGCATAAGCTTTCTTTTGCAAAGATTCTCCATAATAGATAGCTTTGTCGAAATCAGCTTTTTGCAGATAGAGCATCCCCACTTCTTTTAAAGCAGATAAATTATTGGAATCTTTCTCCAGAATCTGAAGCTGTTTTTCAATGGCTTTTCCGATTTCATCTTGTGCTGAAAGCAAAGTTGGAAAAAACAGGGCTATGATGAAGATATAACATGGGATTTTCATACACTCTCTTATTCTCTTGTTGCAAATATAAGTATTTTCTATATGAATTGGCAGAATAAATTTTATATTTGCCGAATAAACAGAACGTAAATGAATATTCTAAAAAGGTTTTATATTGCTTGCATCCGTTTTCGGCATCGCCATGGATATGGAGTGCATTCTCCTTTTGCTTTTGATTTGATTACAGGAGTCATTTATGGGAGATATCATTTTTATGCGTATGAATCTTTATTTAAACAGCGTCTCAAACTTTCTCTGGGGTTGCCTCATTATTCAATTCGGGTAGATAAACTCCTGTTTAGGCTCGTCAACCGCTTTCAACCGAATTTGGTGATAGAAGTAGGTACCGGTTCCGGACTGAGTATTCGTTACATGGCGGCGGCTAAAAAAGAAGCCAGGTATGTAACTTTCGATGTGGAACGTCATGAGGATGTGTCGCTGATGCTAAAGGAAGCGTCTGTTGAGTATCAAACATTCCATGCCGAAGATGCTAAAGAGCTGTTGCAGAACTTTCCTTCCATTGACTTGTTGCATATAGCGCATACGCCGAATTATGAAGCTGTTTTTGAGGAGGCTTTGTCTCATGTCTCTTCTAAATCTTTGTTTGTGGTAGAAGGAATTTATGAGTCGGAGGCCAAGCTGGCTTGGTGGAAACAAATTGTTGCCGATAGAAGAACGGGTGTTACATTCGATTTGTATGAGATGGGATTGGTCTTTTTTGATACTTCCCGTCCGAAACAGCATTATGTGGCATAGACTTATTAAGTTGAGAGCTTTTATTCAATGGAAAGTTGAAAATTGAAAATTGAAAGTGGAGAAACTATTAAGTGGAGAGTTTTGATTCAATGGAAAATTGAAAGTTGAAAATTGAAAATGGAGACTTCATTAAGTAAGGAGCTTTATTTAATTGAAAGTGAAGGGTTCGGTAAGTGGCGATATGGAAGGCTTTATTCAAATTGAAAATGAAATGCTTTAAACAATAAGTTGCGGGAGAACGTTTTTTAAGAGTCGGGAATTCTCTATTCCTTATTCTTTTTATTCCTTTATTTAAAGGCGATGACTTTTTTGTCCGGAAGTGGACTTAATTAAAATATATACATGATGAAAAAAAGTGGAATCTATACCAAAACGGGTGATAAGGGCATGACTAGCTTAGTAGGAGGAGTGCGGGTCTCTAAATTGCACCCCCGTTTGGAAGCATACGGAACAGTGGACGAGCTTAATTCACAAATAGGCTTACTGATTACTTATGTGACCGATGAAACAGAGCGGGAATGCTTGACGGAAATACAGCGGGAACTTTTCTCTGTCGGTTCTTATCTGGCTACAGACCAGGAACAACGTGCTTTACGCGAACAAAGCCAGGTACATCCCGAAGATGTGGAGCGGCTAGAGCAGGCAATAGACCGATTGGATGCCGAGTTGCCTCCTTTGCGGTTATTTGTGTTGCCGGGTGGAGCGCGTGGCGCGGCAGTCTGCCATGTTTGCCGTACGGTTTGCCGGAGAGCGGAACGACGAATTTTGGCGTTGCAAGAAGAATGTGAAATCGATTCAAACTTATTAGCATATGTAAACAGATTGTCAGACTATTTGTTTGTTTTATCGCGGAAAATCAATAATTTGGAAGGATGTGATGAAATAATATGGAAGAAAACTTGTAGGTGACAATATTTATTATACTTTTGCGCAAAAATAACAATTTGGTTGTTCTTTAAAAGAGTAAAACTATGTATTGGACATTAGAATTAGCATCAAAGTTGGAAGATGCTCCTTGGCCGGCTACTAAGGATGAGCTGATTGATTATGCTATACGTTCAGGTGCTCCTCTTGAAGTAATTGAAAACTTGCAAGAGATGGAAGATGAGGGTGAGATATACGAAAGTATTGAGGACATCTGGCCGGATTATCCTAGTAAGGAAGATTTCTTCTTTAACGAAGAAGAGTATTAAAAACAGGAGATATGTCTCATAAGGTGAGGCATAAAATAAGAAATGGGTGGCATTAGCCATCCATATTTTTTTCATACAGACGTGAAACTAAAAACACAAATTATGCGCTACTATGCTCTTATGTTGCTTTTATGTGCCATTCCGCTTTCTCTCTCTGCACAGCAGAAGAAAAAGACGGTTACTTATGTGGGACATGTTTTCGAATCACAGGGAAACCGTATGGAAGGCGTGCTGGCAGCCGTAGTGGAATTATTTGTACCGGGTGATACATTGCGTTCTATTACCGATAATAACGGAACTTTTTATTTAAAGAAAGCCCCGTTGGGGAAAGCAAAGATACGTTTGTCGCACATTTCTTATGAAACGCTGGAAAAAGAAGTGGAGATAAGAGCAACGCAAGGGTGGGGCATGTTTGAAATGAAAACCAAGTCGGTCGATTTGGATGATGTGGTAGTGAAAGGAAAAGTGCCTCCCTTTACAATGAATGGAGATACGATTGTGTTCCATGCCGCCGCCTATAAAACGCTGATGGGCGATGAAACAATGAAGATTGTAGAGCAGTTGCCGGGCGTGGAGATTGATGAAAAAGGAGGAATAAAAGTTCTGGGTAAGGATTTGACCAAAACTTATGTGGACGGGAAACTGATATTCGGAGATAATGCGCAGGAAGCTTTAAACAATCTGGCAGCGGATGATGTGGTTTCCATTAAGAGTTTTGACCAGTTGTCGGCTAAAGATAAACTTGCCGGAAATTTGAGTGCGGAAAAAGAGCGGGTGTTCAATATCGAGACAAAAAGTAAGCTGTTAAGTGCTACGGTAGGACATGCACTGGCTAGCTACGGCACCAATCTGGGCGACCCGAAACAGCGTTATGCTGCCGGTGCAACTGGTAATTTCTTTTCGGAAAAACTATTGCTCAAAGGCAATGCTTTCATTAACAATGTAAACCGCCGTTCTAATCGTATTGATGAAATATTGGATGTAGACGGTCTGTCGTCGGGTGTTGAAACCCGGAACGGGTATGTGGGAGTAGGGATAACGAGACAGTTTGGTAATGTGGAAACCGGACCTTCTTTGTCGGTCGATTACTCTTTTGATGACCAGAGGAGTACATCGGAAAACTATACCATTCGCCGCTATGTGCCGACCGATGAGTATACGCAACGTATCTATAATGATTCTTCCTTTAATGCTTCACATTCTTCTGAGCATGTGTTGAGTGCTTCATTCCGTGATTATGAGCACCGCTTTATGAATGCCAGCATGAAACTGAGTTACAATGACAACAAGAACCTCTCCAGAAGCCGGACGCTCACATTACTTAATGATAGAAGGGACTATACCGCACAGGACCAAAACACCAAGAAGGACTCATATAGCTGGGATGCTTCGTTTGGTATGGCGGTTATTGAAAAAGGACCTTTTGATTTAAGGGCGAACGTGAATGCGCAATTTGAAAACAACAATGGAGACGGGTTGCGTTTGGATACCCTCTCTTCTACTGCAACCAACAGGGTGTACCATACAGATATCGATGGTTATCAGCGTAATTACGAGGTAGGAGTTGTGGCATCCATCAACAGTTTCATGAAAGGAATGAAGAAGGATATGAAACCTGAGGAATTGGATAAGTTGATGGAGAAACCCAATCATGCGCTGAATTTCTCTGTCAGTTACAAAAGAACATTGGAAAAGAATAAGGAAATACGTGTGGAAGCTGATGGCATGGTCATGGAGATGGACTCTTTAATGAGCCGCGACTATACACGTAATTATCATACATTAGCTACAGGTGTGAACTATTCATACGGGAAAGGAAATCGTCATTTTAGCTTCGGGGTGGATATGGAATACTCAAAACGCGGTGAAGACCGGATTCTTTATCCGGAGAATACGATGAGGCAACATTTTCTTACATGGAGCCCCCGTATTATGTGGAATCTGGGTTCTTTTACTTCGGGCATGTTCTTTTCTTATATGGGCCGTTCGCAACTTCCTTCATTTGAGCAGCTTTCGCAGCAAATAGACGACCGTAGTCCCCTGTTTCTTACTAGTGGAAATCCTAATTTGAAGCCTTCTTATACGCATATGTTCTCGGTAAATACCAATTATGTATGCAATAACACGTCTACTTTATCCGGCGGAGCGAGCCTTTCCATCACGCAAGACCAGGTAGCTTCCCGTAGCCGCTACTATGCTAACGGGGCGATTCTGGAGGATTGGGGCGGATATGAAGTAACGCCCGGAGCTACGTTTACGACTTATGAGAATTTGAACGGTACATTGAGAGTAAGTGGAAATGTAGGTTATTCGCGTCCTATACAGATGATAAAGTCGAGCCTTAATGCCCGGTTGATGTATGATTTCGGACGCAGCGCTTCGTATGTACAAGATGCTTTAAGTCATAATTACAACCAGTCGGCAACGTTATCATTGAATTTGCGTACTAATTTCTCGCGTAGTTATAAAGTTGAATTGATGTCTTATTCACGGTTATCGTATACGAAGAGCACCATTGGAAACAGCAATAATTATTATAGTCAGCGTGTGATGCTCCGTTCCACTAATAACTTTACGGAGAAGTGGTTCCTGAATGCCATGTATGGTTATAATGTATTGCATCCTTTTACAGAAGGCTCTTCCGGAAATAGGGAAATGAATCTGAACGCGATTGTCGGATATCGTTTTTTGAAGAACCGGGCCAGTCTCAGTCTGTCGGCATTCGACTTGTTGAATCAGAGTACTTCGTATAGCACCTCTACAGAGGTCGATTATGAATTGGAAAGATGGCAACCTGCTTTTGGACGCTTCTGGACGGTAAATTTCAGTTATAAGTTTAATTCAACGGGAGTTAACTCCTCGGGGACAAAACGGCACGACTTGAATGAAGGAGAAAAAGGCAATGAAAATATGTTCTTTCCGATGGGAATAGGAGGCAGAGTTATCATTGTAAATTAACATTGAACTTAAGTTACTTGTTGTTTGTTTATAAAAAATAGTATCTTTGCAGCGTTAATTTAAATAAATAGGACAATGAAGAAATTTATGACTGTATTATTGGTTGCGGCCGGATTGTTGCTCGCAGCTCCTGCACAAGCTCAGTTAAAGTTTGGAGTAAAGGCCGGTGTAAACTTGTCGAAAGCGTCTCTTTCGGGAGAGGATTTCAAGACAAAGAATTATACAGGATATTTTGTAGGCCCGATGGCTGAGTTTACTATTCCTTTGATAGGTTTAGGTGTGGATGGGGCGTTGCTCTATTCTCATAAAGGAGCTATGAAAGTGGAAGGTGAAACAGCGAAAATGAATTCGATTGAAATTCCGGTGAATTTGAAATATACCATTGGATTGGGTAGTTTGTTGGGTGTATATATTGCAGCCGGTCCTCAATTTGGATATAACATTGGTAAAAAGAATTTTTCGGATTATGATTTTAAATTGAAAGGTTCTAATTTGAGTGCTAATGTAGGTGCCGGCGTGAAACTGCTGGGACATCTGCAAGCCGGTGTTAACTATAATATCGCTTTGGGTAAAACCGGAGAAAGTATTAGTAAACAAGTAGATGCATTCGATTTTAAAACCAACACATGGCAAGTATCTGTAGCTTACCTATTTTAAATAATATCATTTGATTGATGGAAAGAGGCGTGCTTCCTTTGGGGCACGTCTCTTTTTTTATTCAGAAACGTGGCTTGCGTATCCCAATTTCGATTGTTTTCTTGTCTCCCTCTGATTTTGTCTGCGGTAAACGGATGCTTCTTTATAAAGAATCCGAATATATAGAGGCGGCTTTTGTTAATAACAGGCTATTAAGGTGTTGTGTCTTTCCATCTTGCTTTCTTTTTTGACATTTATATGGTTTTATTTGCTTTTAGTGAAGGTTTGTTCGGAAAAAGTGCTTATTTTTGCGATATTGATAGAGAGAGGAATGAACGCGGAAAACAAAGCAAGCATAGAAAAACTGTTCAAGGCGAACTATTCGTCGTTGTACGTCTATGCGTTTCAGATGATAAACGATACTGAAACGAGCCGCGATATTGTGGGGGACGCGTTCGAATATATATGGAAAAATGGCCATAAATTAGATATCTCTACGGCGAAATCGTATTTATATACATACGTACGTACGCGATGTATCGATTATATTCGCCATTTGCAAGTGCACGAACAGTATGCCCAGTTCTGTTTATCGATGACTTCGGAGGAGACCGACTCTGATTTTCTGGAGGAGGAAGAAAATCAACAGCGCCTGCGTAAAGTGATTCGTATATTGACTCCCCGTACGCGGCATATCCTGGAGGAGTGCTATATTCGTAAGAAAAAATATCAGGAAGTGGCGGATGAATTGGAAATCAGTGTAAGCGCCGTGCGAAAACATATCATGAAGGCTTTGCAGGCAATGCGTGACGAATTTGCTAAAAAAGAATAAAAACAACAAAAGGGGTGTCCGAAATGGATATGAATACGTATTATATACAAAGAGTATTTTTATAGATGGATGAAAACCGGAAAATAGAGGAATCAATAGAGCATGCGATAGACTTGTTGGAACACCCGACAACTCTCACGGAGGAAGAACTTCGCGGAATGCAGGAAGACGAGGAATGTCTTCGGGCTTGTCGTGATTTAATGCAAGGATGCCGTGTGCTGATGTCCGATATTCCTTCGTATACTCCGGATGTGACTCATGAATGGGCTAAATTCGAGGAACGTCATCAAGCCACCCGAAAACGGCGTATACTGATTTGGAGCGCGGTATCCGGAGTGGCAGCCATGTTTATTGCCCTGATACTGTTTTCCTGGTCCTTCTTTTCTTCTGATGGAGACGCTGAGCCCGTTACTGTATTTCTGGCTGATAACACTCCCCAACAAGTTACGTTGCAGACCGGAAATGGCAAACTTATCTCTTTGAATGAAGCCATGGAGAGCGAGTTGTCTGCTATTGGCGCACAATTACAAAAGAAAGAACTCGATTATAATACAAATGCTTCTTCTGTAAAGGAAGTGGAGATGCATACTCTCTCTACGCCTCGCGGTGCTGACTTTAAAGTGGTGCTGGCCGATGGTACAGAAGTGTGGCTGAATGCGGAAAGCCGTCTGGAGTATCCGGCTCAGTTTATAGGGAAGGAACGGGTGGTTTCATTAAGAGGAGAAGCCTATTTTAAAGTGGCTAAAGATGCTGAGCATCCTTTTATTATTCAAACCGACGATATGAAAACACGTGTATTGGGTACGGAATTCAATGTACGTAATTATTCGGTGACTGATTCGCATGTAACCTTAATTGAGGGAAGCGTGGAGGTATGTAATAATAAAGGAGGCGATTATATAAGAATCACCCCGGGCGAAGATGCCCACTTGCAGCCTGACGGAGCTTTTGCGCTGACCGAGGTGGATGTAGACGCCTATATTTATTGGAAAGAAGGCTTCTTCTATTTTGATAATGTCTCTTTACTCGATATCATGCAGAGCCTGGGCCGTTGGTATAATGTGACGATTCTATTCGAGAACAGAGCCGCTATGAATTATCGTATGCACTTTCTTACCGACAGGAAGGCTGGTTTGGAACATGCCGTTATGTTGCTTAACCGTATGAAGAAGGTGAAAATTACATTAGAAAATGGTACCTTGACGGTTAGCTAATCCCCCGAAGAATAATATTTCACAAAAAAGAGGATATGCGTTTCGATAATAATGTATATCTTTGCGCCTGCTATTCACCAATTTTTTAGTATTTATATGAGAAGACTATTATCTCTATTTGTCTTCGCATTTGTCTTATCTATGACTTTGCCGGCTCAATCTATGAGCGATACGCAAATAATGGAGTATGTTAAGACAAGTATGCAACAAGGCAAAGACCAGCGGCAAATTGCTATGGAACTGGCGCGCCGTGGAGTAACGAAAGAACAAGCTCTGCGTGTAAAGGAACAGTACGAAAAGCAACTCAACAGTAGTGGAAAAACTTCCAACGCCGCGTCGGGCAGTAGAAGTCGCCAGCGGACCTCCTCCGAAGCGGCTATGAGTAATGAAGTAAGCAAAGATTTTGTATTTACCCCGGAAGAGGAATCGGACGAGCTGTCTGTTCAGCGCGGTAACGACGGATTGCCCGTAGTGGGTGGTGCCAAAGAAAATCAGGTTTATGGACGCAATATCTTTGATACCAAGAACCTGACCTTCGAACCTAGTGTGAATCTGGCTACCCCTCCTAATTATCGGTTAGGTCCCGGTGATGAAATCATTATCGACATTTGGGGAACGAACCAATCCACTATCCGTCAAACTATTTCTCCCGACGGGTATATAACCATCGATGATATAGGTCTTATCTATCTCAACGGGATGACTGTGACCGAGGCTTCCAACTATTTGCGTAAAGAACTGAATAAGATATACACCGGTCTCGATAGTGATAATCCCTCTTCCCAAATAAAGGTAACCTTAGGCAACAGCCGCACCATTCAGGTCAATGTAATGGGAGAGGTCTTCCAGCCCGGAACCTATGCACTATCTTCTTTCTCAACCGTTTTCCATGCGCTTTATCGTGCGGGAGGCGTCAGCAACATTGGTAGTTTAAGAGCCATTCAGGTAGTACGGAATGGAAAAAATATCGCTACGGTGGATGTTTACGATTTCATCATGAAAGGAAAAATCAGTGATGATATTCGTTTGCAGGAAGGAGATGTCATCATTATTCCGCCATACGAAGCTTTAGTGAAGATAGAAGGAAACGTGAAGCGTCCGATGAAGTACGAACTGAAAAAGAATGAAACGGTGGCAACACTGTTAAAGTATGCAGGCGGTTTTACCAGCGATGCCTATACTCGTTCTCTTCGTCTTATCCGGCAGAATGGAAAAGAATATCAGGTAAATACGATAGATGATACCGATTACTCGGGATTCCACATGAAAGATGGAGATGTGGTGACCGCAGAAGCCATATTAACCCGTTTCGAGAATAAGCTGGAAATTAAAGGAGCAGTATATCGTCCGGGCATTTATCAGTATGGAGGGACGTTGAATACGGTTCGCCGTTTGGTGGAAAAGGCCGAAGGATTGATGGGGGACGCCTTTACGGGACGTGCCGTTTTGTATCGTGAACGTGAGAACTTAACCCGTGAAGTGGTACAGGTAGACATTCAGGGCATTATGGAGGGAACGAAACCCGACCTTCCTTTGCAGCGCAATGATGTACTTTATATTCCGAGCATCCACGATTTGCAAGAGTTGGGAAGCGTCACGGTAAGTGGGGAAGTTGCCAATCCGGGTGAATATGCTTATGCCGACAACACCACCCTCGAAGATATCATTATTCAGGCAGGCGGTCTGAAAGAGTCCGCTTCCACAGTGCGGGTAGATGTTTCGCGCCGTATAAAAGACAACAAAGAAACGGAAGCTCCTTCTACGATTGCAACCATGTATTCTTTCTCCCTGAAAGACGGATTTGTAATAGATGGCCAACCCGGATTCATTTTGCAACCTTACGACCAGGTTTATGTACGTAAGAGTCCCGGTTATCAGGAACAATTGAACGTGAGTGTCGACGGAGAAGTTTTATATAACGGTACGTATACCTTGACGAACAAGAGCGAACGCCTGTCCGATTTGGTACAGAAAGCAGGCGGACTTACCCAGTTCGCTTATGTAAGAGGTGCCAAGTTGATGCGTAAAGCCAGTCCCGAAGAGATGAAACGGATGCAGGATGTCCTGAAACTAATGGCCCGGGAAATGGGGGAAACGAATCTCGATTCCTTGAAATTAGAAATGGATGATACGTATTCTGTAGGAATTGATTTGGAAGAAGCGATGGCGCATCCCAAATCGAATGCCGATGTTGTTTTACGTGAAGGAGACAGACTGATAGTGCCGGAACTTATTAATACCGTGCGGATTAATGGAGGAGTGATGATGGCTAATACCGTAGCGTTTAAAGAAAACCAACCAGTAAAGTATTATATAAATCAGGCCGGAGGTTATGCAAATGGTGCACGGAAAAGCAAAGCGTTCATTGTGTATATGAACGGGCAGGTAGCCAAAGTAAAAGGGTCGGGAAAGAATATGGTGGAACCCGGTTGTGAGATTGTGGTGCCGATGAAAGATAAGAGCAGAGCCGGAAGATGGAACATTCAGACCATATTAGGTATTGCTTCTTCGTTAGGTTCATTAGGATTAACGGCCGCTTCCGTTGCTAATATTTTGAAATAAGGAATTATGAGCGAAAATCAGCAAATAAAAGAAGAGGGACCACAGCAGGATCCCGAAGAACTGGAAATAGATTTGATGGAATATGTCCGTAAACTGTGGAGTGTACGGAAGTTGCTTTTGAAAGCTGCAGTGGTAGGTTTGGTGGTAGGCTTGATTATCGCCCTCAGCCTTCCGCGCGAATATACGGTAGGAGTTACCTTATCACCCGAATCCGGCAAAAATGCGTCCGGTGGAGGACTCTCCGGCATGGCATCCATGTTGGGACTTGGTGGTATGAGTATGGGAGGGGATGCCGATGCCTTGAACATTACTTTGTTTCCGGAAATTGTAGCTTCTACTCCTTTCCTGTTGGAACTGTTGGATACCCACGTAACCACACTCGACGGAAAGGTAGATACCACTTTTATGGCTTATCTGGACGAACAAAAATCTCCATGGTGGGGTACGCTTCTGGCCTTGCCGGGTATGGCTATCGGCGGAGTTAAGTCGTTATTCTCCGATAAAGAGGATGAAGCCTTGGAGAACACGGTAAACCCCTTTCATTTAACCGAAAAACAAGCCTCGAAAGTAGAAAGTCTGCGTAAGGCTATCATGGCGGATGTGGATAAGAAGACGGGCGTAACCTCTGTATCGGTTACCCTGCAAGACCCCTTGGTTACGGCTACGATAACCGATACCGTTGTAGCCAAGTTGCAGCAATACATTACCGCATACCGTGTTTCAAAGGCTCAGCAGGACTGTAACTATCTGGAGCAGCTCTATAAAGACCGTCAGAAAGAGTATTATGAGGCTCAGCAAAGTTATGCGAATTATATGGATGCCAATAAGAGCGTTATCTTGCAAAGTGTGTTGACGGAGCGCGAACGTTTGCAAAATGAGATGTCTCTGGCTTATCAGGTATATAGCCAAGTGGCTACCCAATTGCAAGTGGCACGTGCCAAAGTACAGGAAGCCAAACCCGTATTTGCTGTAGTGGAGCCCTCAACGGTTCCTTTGCAACCTTCGGGCACCAGCAAAAAAGTGGTTATGCTCGGATTTATTTTCCTTGCAGTAGTCGGAACATCGGCATGGATACTGTTTGGCCGCGATTTCTGGGTGAAGTTCAAAAGTGAGCTCTCTTCTTCAGGAAAAGAATAGTCATTCTCTATATATCCGAATCCGTTCGGATTATCATCATTGCGTAAGAAGGCTGTCTCAAAATAAAAAGGAGGCAGCCTTACTTATATCTGTAAGGTTGAGCCTTGAAGATTCCTTCCTCCCTTCTGAATAGAGCTTTTGTTTCTGCAATGCAGATGGTGAATATAGGTGACAAAGCCATACTGAGTTTCAACAATTTCAAAAAAATAAGAAAAACGGTACTGACATCTGTCACATCTGTCACCGCACCCTTTATTTGTCTAGTACTCAAATTTTTATACTACCCTATCATTCCATCATGATGTGACAGATGTCAGGCGTCTGCCATT